>LULL01000185.1_pt1 | contig 67951 bp, 68 predicted proteins | sample 728161 | NCBI WGS metagenome assembly LULL01 (sample SAMN03860290, study PRJNA289734) | marine metagenome | biome: seawater column; feature: ocean; material: water; isolation source: Red Sea water column Station 149 - depth 500m | place: Saudi Arabia: Red Sea | collected 2011-10-15 | depth 500 m
GTTTAGCTGAATTAAGCGGACAGTGCCACACTTAAAGCTTTTACTGTAGATAACTTGTCCTTCTTTTGTAATCGTAATTTCGGTAGAACCGCCACCAATATCAATGAGTAAAGATTGCCCTTGATTAAGGTTAAGTAGAGCATTGATCCCTTGATAAATAAGCTTAGCCTCTTTAATCCCATCAATAAGTTCAAGTTCAAGATTATATTTTTTCTTAATCAGCTGAATTAATTCTTTTCGATTTGTAGCATTTCGAAGAGCACTAGTCGCGACCGCTCTTATCTTAGAAATTTGAAACTCTTCTATAATTTCATAAAGATGCTTAAATGCATCTTCAGTTAAGTCGATTTTTTTTGATGATATTTTTCCTGAATTAAAAACATCTTCGCCTAGCCTAAGAGCAAAGCGGTAGTTCTCAATAACTTCTAGATCAGATGCTTCATCAAAAATGGCCCTAGCCGCTCGCATAGCATTTGAACCTAAATCAATCGCGAGTAAATGTTTTTCATCATTAAGCAAATAACATTCCTTTTTTAGAAATATATACATAATAATGCTAGTTTTAACATCATTTGTAAAAAGAGACTTTAACAGACCTACCAAATTGATGATAGAGAAAACTCAAACTGAGTAACGAAGCATCATAAGTGTAGGATTACGCAATGGCCTAGAGGCGCTAGTTGGTAGTTCTTTTTTTATAATTGATTTCAATCTGTGAATAAGTTTAACTATTCAGACATCTACAAATATTGAATGGTTAAAGAATTATTGCTTCTGTCTGTGAGTTTGAGTTTTCTCTTTTATTCCCATCATAGTAGGGCGGTTAAAAAGAGACTTTAAGAAGATAAAATTGTTGAAATTTCTGGAACTAATTCTTGAATAGGTTTTTGTGAACGAATCTTTTCAAACTGAGGAATAAGTTGCTTGAATTGTTCGAGATTTTTTTTATCTTGTGGAGATGTAAGACTTCGTTTTAAGTAAGAAACAATCTGCTGTTCGTAAGCTTCAAAGTGATAGTCTTTTTCTTTATCGGGGATCGTTTTAAAGTATTGAAGAATTCTTACCAATGCAAGTTTTTTTAGTTGTGTGGGTAAAATATCAATATGAAGCCATGGTGGATGATCAATCCAAATATGAAAAGGTAAGTTGCCCAAGTTTGGCTTTGTTCTCATCCATTCATATAACTCAGGAAGATTAAAAATATTAATTGCCTGTATGGTGGTATGGACTTCACAATTTGTTTTGGGGTGGTGAAGAAAATAATGAATGTTTTTTTCGATGATTGCCCAAGTCGACTTGTGACGAATATAGCCATTAAGATCTCCAACAGCATCTAGACTAAAGTGTAAATTAATCTTTTTAAAGTTCTTCCATAGCTTAAAAAGCTTTCCGTTATAAACGGTACAGTTTGTGTGATAAGTTAATTCAATTTTATGAGCATGACCACTTTCTACAAGGTATTCAACCAGTTTAAAATGAGTTTGGTTTAAAAAAGGTTCACCTCCTGTGGTAAGAACATGTTTTAAATGTGCTGATAAAAGTTTTGTAAGTGACTCTAAGTTAGGAAGATCCTTCCAGTTTTGAAAAGCATCTTGAGTAAAGGTATCATAATAATCAAGTTTTAGTTTTTTCCAATCATTTTTAATTGAGTATGATGCATAAGGAGAACACATAAGGCATTTTAAATTACATTTGTTAGAGAGGCTAAAGTCTAAAGATTGGACTTTAGGAGTTATGGTTCCATCAGATCGAGTTTTTTTAAGGGAGTCTAAAAAAATAGTATCGTCATGATAGATGTCTAGGTAAGATTGTCTTACCGAATGTCCGCCAGCATCTTCAATTTCATAACATTTTTGACAAGTCTTCGGCCTTAGAGCCTTGAGCATTTTAGCTCGAATATCTTTAAAAAAGTTAAGATTAAAGTACTCATTGAGATTGGATAAATCTTTAAGGAGAATATTATTTCCATCATCTGTTTTTACAAAGCCAGTAGTGTCAGTGTTGCAGCATATGCGAAGACTCGTATCTAAATGAGCACTGAGGTGGAGCCAGGGCAGGGGACACAAAGTTTTAACGTTTACATCAGTCATGGTTGTGCTATTATAAGTTATAGAAAAAGCGTTAACAAGTGCTCGGCGTTAGAGAAGGAAAAACGCATGGATTCAGTTCTTTCTAAAGAGCAATTAAAAGTTATAAATAAACTCAGTAAAAGCAAAACCTTTTGCACTAAAGCGTGGGGAGGACTTTCCATTAGTCCTTCTGGGGCGATGACTCCTTGTTGCCTCTTTGAAAGACCTATCTGTGATCAAAACAACAAGGCCTATAGAGTTTGGGAAAGTGATATTCAAGAAGTTTATAATTCTGAGTTTATGCAGGATGTAAGAAAAAAAATGCTTAAAGGAGAAGATGTTCCTGCCTGTAGACAATGTTATCAAGCGGAATCATATGGCGAACAATCTTTGAGAACCACAAGTAATAAAGAGCAATATGAGTTTGCTAATCACTATAAACTAGACCAACTTATTTTGCCTGTAAGTCTTGACCTCAAAATGAATAATAAGTGTAATCTTCGCTGTCGAATGTGTCAGCCTAGAGACTCTCATTTAATTGAAAAAGAATTTTCAGAAATTATTGAAGAAAATACTGACTTTGGCTTTTTTTCTAATACAGCTTTAATTGATCCTGATGTGAAAATTCCTTTGGTTGAGATACCTCAATGGAGTCATGAGCAAAAGTTTAAAGAAAGCTTTATAAAAATGCTACCAAGCTTAAAGAAAATTTCTGTGGTGGGGGGGGAGCCTTTAATTCTAGAGGACTTTTACACACTACTTGAATGGTGTATTGATGAGGGAAAGTCTCATGAAATTTATCTTTGTCTTACAACAAATTTAATGAGTGCTCCGCTCGAAAAAATAAAAAGACTTTTTCCTCATTTTAGTCATTCTTTAATAAATATAAGCTTAGATGCAACTGGAAAAGAATTAGAATATATACGTTATCCTTCTCGTTTTGAGAGAATTGTTAATAATTATAAAAAACTATATCAGAGTGAATCATTAAAAAATATTGATTATATTTTTACACCGACAGTTCAGGTTTATAATATTTTATATTTATCAGATATATATAAGTTTATAGACGAATTGCTTGAACAGGATTATTTCTTTCCTTATAAGCCTTTGCACTTAACTTTCTTAGAGTTTCCTGAACATCTCAATATTCGATGCTTACCAACGAGTATAAGAGAAAAAGCAATTGAAAAACTTAAAAAAGCTATGTCTGAAACTAAGTTTCTCAAAAAAAATGACTTCTATTTGGAACAACATGATCAACTTTTAAGAATTCTAGAGTGTGAACATTTTAAAAATCAAAAAGAAATCTTTGCTCAATTTCTTTATTATACGCAGGTGCTGGACTCAAAGCGAGGACAAAGAATGCAGGATTATTTGGATGAACTTTATGAGAGCATAGCACTGTTAGATATTTCTGCTAAAGCACCTGAAGAACTTTATACTAAAATTAGAGAAAAGGGATGGAGACTTGCAAAGCTAGGGTTTTATGAAAAAGCAATTGCTCATTTTGAAAAGTCTCTAACGATGAGTCCTGATAAGTATCTTGACTACCGGGAGATGGCCTGGATGAAGATGGAATTAAAGGACTTTGATGCTGCCTATAATTTGTATAAAAAAGGCTTGAAGCTTAATGCTAAGGACCCTTATCTCAAAAAAGGCCTTAGGCTAGTCAATGCAATTAGACGCTCAAAAAAATCTTCTTTATTTAGGTTTTTTTATGAGTCAAAAGAGAAGTTTTCTCATTGGTTCAAAACGTAGTTTATTTTTCTAAAAACATTTTAAATTCTGGATAAGCATCTGAGAGAGTTATTTTCTTTTTATGATCAAACTGAGTTTGAAACTTAAGAAATTGATAAAAAAGATCTTTTTGAAAATGGTTTTCAGAGTTCATGAATTCAATGATATGGGATATATTATCCGTAAGATATTTATAATAACTTGGTATTTTGTTTTCATACCTTTCTTTTATATTTTTTAATCTTTGGGAAGCTAAAAATTTAACTTTAGGAGGAAGAATTTTTGTTTGATAATACTGAGGGACATGTAAATTGATAAGGTTAGGAACAGGGACTAAAAAATTGAATTGTTCTAAATATTCATAAATTTCATTTAACCTTAAAACATTAAGGGCCTGGACTGTGACGCTTAACATACATTCTTCAATTTTGTATTTTTGATGATTTTTTTCAATAAATTTTAAGTTTTGATCAATCTTATCCCATTGAGAAAAATGGCGGATATAATTGTTCAGCTCTCCAATCGCGTCAATACTGGCCAAAATTTTAACCCCTTTAAAATGCTTCCATAAATTTAGTATCTTTTGGGGTAAAATTGTTAGATTTGTATTATAAGTGATTGTGATATTAGCAGCATTTTTGGAAGCAATACAAGTTTCTAAAATAGCGCTCATTTGAGGTGCTAATAAGGGTTCACCCCCTGCAAAATGAATATGGGTAAGATTTTTAGCTTTTTGTTTAAAGTCTTCAATAAGCTTGGGAGAATTAATCCAGTCGTACTTATTATAGGAATCCATTGTTTCTGGGGAGAATTGCTCATCTTTGGGCTTGAGCTGATTCCATTCTTTAATCCAAAGCTTTGTCGAGCGAGGATTACACATACGGCATTGGAGATTACAAAGATTACCAAGTCGATAATCAAGTGAGGTCACGGGAGTTTTTATATGGCCATCAGGAGCAGTGCTCTCAATAAAATTTTGATTCTGGTTTTCAAAACTGCGAATCTCTACTTGGCGTCTGCTTGTTCCGCCCAACTCTTCTGTAAGACGGCATCTTTCACAAAGACTAGGCCATTGGCCATTAAGCATTTTTAGACGTAGCTCTTTCATAAAATTAGAATTCATAACGTCAGAGCTTGTATGGCCTTCTTGGATATACATTTTTTCGTTTTGGTTATTTCTGATGAAATTATCAAACTCTTCACTACTACAACAAACTTGGTAAGAGCCATCTTGATTGATAAAACTATGGGTCCATGCGAGTGGACAATAAGTTCTTTTTTGCATGTTGTCGTTTTTTTTGAACATGCTTAAGTATACGGTAGTTTTATTAAAAACAGAACCTACTATCCTTTAATTTCTTTTAATTTTTATGTGTAAAGAAAAATATGCTAGGCTAACTTGATGGAAAAGAAAAATCATTCTAACTCGAAAACCTATTTTTGTGCCTTGCCTTGGAAACATAGCTTTGTAAATAATGGAGGAGAGTATCAAATTTGCTGTTCTGGTGAAGAATTCAATAATTATATTACAAATGAGAGTGGGAAAATTATCACGATTTCAGATAATAAAAGCCTTAGTGAGGTTTTGAATTCTACCTTTATGAAGAATTTTCGTTTAAAAATGTTAGAGGGGAAAAAACCACAGGAATGTTATCGTTGTTTAAAAACAGAAGAGTTGGGAGGAGTTTCTAGAAGAGAAATCGAAAATAGTAATTATTCTGAGCAAGAAATAAATGAACTTATTGAGAAAACTGGGCATGATGGTGAAATCATCACTTCTGTCGACTCTGCTGACTACCGACTAGGAAATACTTGTAACCTTCAGTGCCGTATGTGCAATCCCCGTGCTTCTTCCAAATGGATCCAACAATACCAAGAGCTACCTAGTTCTGTACAAGATCCAGACTTTAGTGATTTATCATTATATATGAACTTAAATTGGAATCAGTCAGAAATACTTTTGAAGGAGTTTAGACAAAAGGCCAAAGATCTTAAGAGACTCCACTTCGGAGGAGGTGAGCCTTTATTGTCTCAAAAAATGCTTGAAATACTTGATTATTGTATTAAACATAATTATGCAAAAAACATAACCCTTTCTTATAATACAAACTTAACTAAACTTCCTAAGAAAGTCTTAGAAGCTTGGAAAGAGTTTCAGGGAGTAAAAATTTTGGCCAGCATTGATGCTGTCGGCGAGCTTAATGATTATATCAGGTATCCTTCAGTTTGGTCAGATGTGCATCAAAATTTACGTTTTTTGGATGATAACTTTAATCAATATAATTTAAAAGAGATTTTAGTTTCCACTACTGTTCAAATGAATAATATATTTCACTTAGAGAGTATATATTCTTATCTTAAACAGTTTAAAAACATAGTCCCCTTACCGAATTTAATTCTTTTATTCTTTCCACCATATTTGAGCTTGAAGGCCTTACCTCGCAGTTTAAGATTATTAGGGCTAATGAGGATTAAAACAATTATTAAAGACTATGAGGCAAAAATTGAACCTCATTATACTTACCTTTTAGAAGGATTAAAACAAGTCGAAAAATACCTGGAGGAGAAAGTTTCAGCTGAAAATATTCGCTTAACTGAAGAGTTTGTTGTTTTTTCTTTGGCCTTTGATAAAGGAAAAAAAATAGATTGTTTAAGATTTAATCCTGAATTTAAAAGTATATTTGCTAAGAGTCCACAAGGAGAGTAGGAATCGTTTGGTGTTTAATTTTATATAAGAAGGGAAGTTGAGTCCATTTTCGACATCAGTAAAAAAAACTTTTTTGTTTTGGTGAGAAATCATTTGAATAATAGTTTCGAGCATAAAAGTTTGAGGAGAAGTGAATTTGAGTGAAACTTCTTCTAGTGCTTTCGTTTGAAAAATATTAATGGAATCAGCTTTGTTTTCAGGGATCGGAGTCTTAGTTATAATTGAAGTAAGCGTGTTAATCAGAGAGTTATAAAAACAACCAAGGTTTCTTCTTTGCGGTGTTCTAGTGCTAATGATCAATGTATAGGAAAGATACTCACGAGATAAAATCATATTTTTTATTTCTTCAATATTATCTTCCCACCCCTCATTAATAAAAACAATATAGGGAAAACCATTTTTTTGAGCATAGTCCAAAGTTAATAGAAATGAATTTTTACGGGATTTGTTTTTAGAGTCAATTCTACAATAAGGAGTCTTTAAAGATTTTTCCTCTAGGGAAAGAACTTGAGATGAGCGATCAGTACTCGCCTCATTTATAATTAAGCATAAACTTTCATGCGTTAAAAGATCTTTTTTAAGATGAAAAAACAAAGGCTGAATTCTGTCCTGTTGATTATGGATGGGCAGTGAGTATAAAATTTTCATGTGTTTAAATAAAGTTCTTGAAGTTCAGGGTATGTTTTACAAAAATTTTGATTTCGTATTTGGTCAAGCTTTTTCGTTACTTGACGGAAAGTAGAAAGTTTTTTTGAAAGATCGGCTGAGTTCATAAAATGTATTTGATTACTTAATTCAGTTTTAAACTTTTCCCAGTTTTGTCCAGGATAATTATCATCAACACTTCTCATATAGGCTTTTAATTTAATCGTTGTTTCTTTCTTTAAACGAGAAGGAAGTACTTGAGTCCTGTAATGAGGAGGGTCGAGTAATGTGTTAAAATTAAATCCTTCGGGGTCTATAAGTTTATGCTTTAATAATGTTGTATGAATCTCGGGAATTCGGTGAATATTAAATATATTGATCGTGCAGTTGACTTGAAAGTTAAAGTGAGGAAATTCATCTCTGACTTGTTTAAAGTTATGCAAAAATTTTTCCCAGTCTAGACCTGCTCGAAAATATTCTCCTCGAGTTTCAATATCATCTAAGCTTACATTAAGATCAACGGATTTAAAGTGACGCCATATTTGTAAAAGATCATATTTTTTAAATTTGAGAACGCTTAAGTTTGTATTGTATTGGAGATTGATGTCAGTTTTTTTGAGAGAGATTAATTTTTCTAAACAATGGTAGTGTTCATCCATTAAAAGTGGCTCTCCTCCTGCAAAATAAGCTGTCTCGATATAAGGAAGCATTTGTTCGAGTTCATTCCATAATGTTGGAGAATCTTTGGCGGTGTTCATAAGTTTAGGAGTGTTTGATTTCTCATCCCAAAGTTTTTGGAAGTCTTCATACCATTTTGTACTTAAGGCCGGAGAGCAGCCTCTACATTTAAAGTTGCAAATATTGCTAAAACGTATATCTAAGTAGCGCATCTTTAAGTCTTTCACATGCCCATCGATTTGTGTCTGTGACAAAATGGGGTAGTGATGTGCAAAGTCGCGGTTTAAGCGCTTTCTCATACTTTCAATCCCACTCTTTTCAATTTCATAACATTTATGACATCCATGAACTGGACGGTCCATGACTTTAAGTCGCCTCATTGTTTTAAAACGTTTATTATTCCATATTTCTTTGAGTGAGTGGCTTTTAAGATTTCCATATGAGTCTTCATATGAGCTAACACAACATGGGATAACATTAGAGTCGGGGAGGGCATGAATATGTAACCAAGGAACAATACAAAAATATTGACTGCTTTTAATGTCTTCGGGTCCTTGAATTTTATTTTTTTTCCGAAAGGCCTGATCAAAAAATTTCTTTTTAGGTCTTTTAAAAATAGTGAAAAACAAAACTTCTCCTTATACTGTCACTCTTATTAGAGTGAAAAGCATAAAAGAAGTCAATTTTAACGCACTATGCATCAGTTATTGATGTAAGCAATTTTCCTGTTATGGCCACAACACTGGGTTTTGGGGTTTTGCCTGTTGGCCAATTACTGGTGGGATAATTTTTATCTTGGCTCAGCTCACCAGGGTGTTGAACTGAAAGAAAAAGAGTTTGATAATTTTTATCAAAGCAAAGTCCAGTTAGCTCTGCATCATTAGGTGCTGAAGCAACTTGAATTGGCTTTCCTGCACTTTGGCCAGAGGCCATAATCACAAAAAGACCATTATTACCAAATTTTTTATAAGGGGCTTTGTTCATGGCAGAACCACTAATATCTGTTGTGATCCAAAGATTACCCGCTTTATCAAAGGCTAAATTATCAGGGCAAGAAAAACCTGTTAGTTCGCCACCAAAAATATATGTCTCACTTTGAAAATATTCACTGGTATAATCCTTATTTCTTTCCGAAATTTTTAAAATACTTCCATGGAAGTCATTTCTTTTTTTATTGTTTGTTAAGGCAACAAAAATGTCACCTGTATGAGGATGAATCTCAATATCCTCTGGACGATTGAGGGCAGTTGCACCTAAAATTTTTGCAGCCTTTCTTGGGTAAGTTAAAACATCAATTTGAGTTTTAAAATACTTCTTTAATTCAGGTGAGCGCTCTAGATCTAGTGGAATCCATTGCCCTTTTTTAATATTGGCAACATAAAGAATTCCTGAGTCTAAGTTTTGGTCACTGTGGGAGACAAATTTATATAAATGTTCATCGTTTTTGTCATCTCCAGTGTAAACGACAGTTTTTTTCTTTTTGGACTGGACACAAGTTGCACTTTCATGAGCGAATCTTCCCATTGAGGTATGCTTTTTAGCTTTTGCTGTTTTGGGATCAATTTCAACAACCCAACCATAGTGTTCTGGTAGGTTTTTGGGATAAAATTTTTCCCAATTTAAATAAGAGCGTTTTGTGTTTATTTTATTTGTAGCAAGATCACGTTCTCCATAAAAAGTATCATAATTCTCTTCACAGGTTAGAAATGTATTCCATGGTGTCTTTCCTCCTGCACAGTTGGCCAATGTCCCTTCAACAATTTTACTGCCTTTGATACTTTTATTATTAGCAAAAGGAATCTTGGTCGTTCCTCTTACCCCTTTATTATATGAAGAGTTAGCGACGAGATTCCATTTATTGTTTTCTTTTTTTAAGTGGATAAGTGAGCCTCCGACAAGCTGCTTTTCAATATCAACGTTTTTTTTCGTTCTTTCTGGCGAGGAGACAAAGATAGGATTTACGTATTCATGGTTAACCCACATGATAAGCTCTTTTTCGTTGAGATAATCAATATTGATATAATCATTATTAAAACCAAAAACTTCTTTATGATTAATTTTCTCTCCCCAACTTATGAGAGGGTAATAGCTAAGACCATTGGCCAGGACAAGCTCATCCATCTTAGAAGGAAATTTTTTATCTTGAGTTATAGCAGTTGAACATGATTGGAGTAAGGAGAGTTGAGTTAAAGTCAGTGAACCATAGCCTAAAAATTTGAGAAAATCCCGTCTTGATTGATCATTTTGCATGAGTAAAATCCTTAAGAAATATGAATTAAGTTTAAATTAGCACAAATGCTATTTTTTTTAAATAGATCGATGAAAGTTTAACTCAATACTGACAGTATTGAGCACAGAAAATGATTTATCTTGTGGCCCGAACGATGTTTGATGGACTTGATTCCAGTCCATTAATATCAATCGTTTTTATGGCCATTTCGTATTCACCACTACCTTCTAAGTCATTGATTTCATAGTGTTGAGTTTCGAAAGTAAAGTTACTGGGTATAAGAATTTCTTTCCAAAGGTCCTCTTTATGTAATTGGCCACCAACTTTTCGCCACATAATTTTGTATGACTCAAGCTCATATTCAAAAAGCTTGGAAGAGTCTTCTCGTGTTGTTGGAGGTTCCCAACTCAGTTTAAAACCTTCGGTATTATTTGAGTCAGAAGAAGATGAAGGATTATCTGTGGGGGTGTTGGGTGAATTAGGAGAAGAGACCCAACCGTCATTTGAGCTTTCTCCACTGGAGCCACCGCCACCTTTACATGAGGAAAGTAATATAAAACATGTGATTACGCTGATAAGTTTTTTCATAGGTTTGTTTTCGGTGCTTTGTTTAAAAACCTTAGTTTTTTTACAAAAGAGTTAATTTTTTTTAAAAAATTAGCCGATAAATGTTGTAACTTTGAAACGACATGAGAGGGAATTATGCGATATTTTTTGATAATGATGTTTGGGTTATATATCCCACAAGTTTATAGTTTTTCAACTAACACAGCTTTTAAAAAATTATGTGATTATTCTACTTTAACCTCAACTCAAAAAGAAGATGTCATTAAAGATCTTTATGGGTTGTTACCCTATCGTATAAAAGCAGAACTTAGTAGGAGTATTAGTAATTATGCTGTTCACTTGCGTGGGCATAAGGATGCTATTGAACAATGCCAAAAAAATAAGGAAATTAACCAATATAAAATAAACTGTGAAGATTTTATCAAAAGACGAGCAAGAAATTATTATACTATGCATGATGTTCTTCCGTCGATTCAACTAATCAAAGGGAATATCTTTCATGTTTTACGGGAGTATAGGCAAGAATACAAAGCTTTTGAAAAAACAATGTGTGGAGATAAAAAAATTAATGTCACTCAAATTATGAATGATATTGATCCTTCAGAAGAGATCCTTAAAAGTATTGATGAAAATAGGCTGGCTAAAGCTCAGGTTTTGGTCGAGGGCTATGCTGCAAGGCTTGGAGTTGAAATTCAAGCACAAAGATTGCCAGTGGTTCATTTAAATAATAGTGAGATTCTTGCTCAAAGTATCGAAGCTGGGCCTATCTCTCTTATAGGTTGCGTGAAGGCCGGGTATATGAATTTGCAACGTTCAATTGAAGATTTATCTAAAGGGGTTTTTACTATTATAAAGGGTTTTAGGCCCAATCCCCCTAAGATGGCCGAAAAAGAGTAGAAAAAAATTATTTTAATAAAGATCAATAAAGTCATCAGTTAAAATATCTTCAGTGCCATTTGTGGCGTAGAAAAAATTATGCTGACTTCCTGGCATAAACAAAGCAGAAGGATCAATCGCTAAATCATAAGCTGTAGCATAACTTGCTTGAACCATGTCTGTCGTAACTGATGGACTGGCCGATCCGGCAATAACATAATTTGTAAGTTCTCCGTTATTTCCATCTGCAAAAAGACTTGTATTGATAAAATAATTTGCAGGTGCAAGAGTGCTCGTTAATTGAGCTAAGTCGACAAGATTGCTTCGAATGCTTTTGTTAGGAGACTCTAAGTAGCTAGCAATAAAACCAGCGCTATTGGCAGAAGAGCTAAGCTCAGACATATAATCAAACCTTACTAGGTTTGAGCGAATAGATGATTTAGAGCTGGTTGTTCCTCCGTTAAAATCTCCTACAAAACCTCCAAGAAGAGAACTAGGTTGAGGACTAGTGAGTTTATGGAGATTCACTACGTTATTATGGAGCTCGATCTCAGTCATGGAGCCCCCTAGGACACTTCCCACTAAGCCACCAGCAGTGATACTTGATGCTGTATTTGACATGACTTCTCCCAAGAAGTGAGAGTGAGTGATCTTTGCTTTGCTATCGTAAAGAGTCGCTCCAATAAGCCCCCCAATCATATTGGCCATGTTATCATTGATGATTGAGCCTTGAGAGATCTTGGCGTGAACATCACCATTTTCTATGCCCCCTACGAGTCCACCAATTTTATCTTGGGTAGATGTAATATGAATAGATAAATTCTCTATTTCTAGTGGAGCATATTCAGTTCCTAATCTTCCTGGCCCATCACCAAAACCAAGCATTCTAACAACTCCGATTGTTGAGTTATCTGGAAACTCTGAAGTATCAATAGAGATATCTTTGAGCCTAAAGGAATTAGAGATAAGTGAACCTGTAAACTTCTTTTGATCTGTAAGAGTCCCCTTTCCTCCTAGAGGAATAAACTCACTTGGTAAACTTAAAAAACTAATATCATTCGCTAAAGCATAAGACTTTGTTAAAAGATAAGGATTATCAGCAATTTGATTCCAATCATCTTTAGTTGCCAAATAAATGGGGTCAACTCGATTTCCGGCCATGAAGTCTTGAGTTTCATCTATACCATCTTGATCAAGATCCAGGGTATAAGGGGTTTTAGCGAGATTGTAAAAGTTCATGTAAAAGCTTAAATGCGTTTTATTTGAGCCATTCCAAATACCATCCCAAGGGCCACTACCTAAAGAGGAATGAGCAGCAATAGTGAGAATAGAGTCATCAGGATAAAATCTTTGATAGTGAGTCCCATTAGTCGTATTCGCATTAAGATAAATGGTGGAAGATAAACTTGTATCATCAGTGACAGAAAAAATATTATCGTCAAAAGTATCCACATAAATTAAATTATTTGCCACAATATCGCTTAAGTTTGCTACTGTCGTGTTAAAGTTTTTTCCAACGACTTTGGCGCAATAGTCTTTGGTGGCATCTCCATTACAGTCATCAACTTCATCTAAAAAAATATAACCATCAATTTTAGTGTGTTTAAGAATAACTCCATCTTCTAAAAAACCAACCGCTCCTCCAACAATATATTCTCCAGTTCCATTTCTTCTGGATTGAATTAATGAGTGAACGTAATTCTCTTCAATGCGAGAGGCTTGATTGAGGTTTTTAGCATGCCCAACAATTCCTCCAAGGTGTGCAGTTCCCTCAACAAAGGCATTAATAATATTTCGTTTGATATAAGAGCCAGCAGAGGTTCCTATTAAACCTCCTTTAAAACCATTAGAGCTCAATAAATTGGCTTCTTGAATTTGAGCATAGATAAGATTGTGACTATAATTTGCTATATTGGCAGCATTGGTTATATTTTCAAATCCAACGAGGCCACCATGATCATATCCATTACTATGAATAAGTGTTTCAATTTTATTATTTTTTAAGAGTGCGGAGCAGGTCGATGTCGCTGAAAGCTCAACTGAGCCGACAGCACCACCAATTTGGTGGGAGCTTGTTGAACCTGACTCCGCAGAAATATTTGATTTAATATAAGACTCTGTAAGAAGACTTACTTCATTGTCGACGCTGATATTAATTTTGCCAATAGCACCACCGTAGTTTGTATAACCATCAGAGTTTATGACAAGATTTGCTTCAATAATTGATTCAGTGACTATATCTGATTGAGATAAACCAATAAGTCCTCCTACATTTTTAGGGGCTTTTATAGTCGCTGTACTCGCGATATAATCATTTTTTAAATAATTAACCTTATATGAGCTTCCAACTAATCCTCCTGTTGAGCTATTGATGGAGCTCGTATGAGTTTCAATCTGGGCGTTATTAACTTGGTTTAAAATAAAATCAATTTGAGATGAACTTGAGAGGTTTTCGACTTTACCAACGAGCCCCCCAATAGAGTTTGTATTTGCTCCTAAAGAAGAGACTTGGGCCTAGGTCTGTCTCTATCTGTGATGAGTCAGTAATATGAATATTTGATACTTCTACCATGTTCGAACCAGCGGAGTTTATATCGCCTACGAGTAAACCAGTTGGAAAATTGCCAGAGGCTGTGATTATAAAATTACTTAGTGTAAGGTTTTTAATTTTAGCTCCATCAGAGAGCATGGAAAAAAGGCCTCCGGCTTGTGTGAGAGTACCTGTATAGTGATAATTCATAAGTTTAAATGAGTTTCCTTCTAATTGCCCATTAAATACTGTTGAAATATTATTATCTGCGTCTGAGTTAAAGTCGATGTCTTGCCCAAGAGTATAATTTGCGCTTGCTAAGCTTTGGATGAGACCAAATTGTGTTTCATTGCATAAAATATAAGGTCGAGCAGCTCCATCGAGTCCAATGCCATTCATTTGTCCAAGCGTATTAAATGAAAGATAGTTCGTATCTTCGCACAAGTTATTTTGGATAAAAACTTTTGTAAAGTTTTGTGAGCTTTGAACGAAGCTTGTTTGTGTAGTTATAGCCCCATTTGAAGTTAGTTGAGAGGATTGTTCGCCTAAGCCTTTTGGATAATGATAATAAGTTTTGTCACCAGAACAATCAGGCGTTGAATAAGTTTCGACTCCCATTGGGATCCCGTCAAAGGCAGGTACAATGATCGAATTGGCAGCTAGAGTATTATGATTAATATTGTCTAGAACCACACACTTTGATTGAAACGGATTTGATTTTACTGCGTCTAGTTTGTCCGTATTGGCCAGAGCAATATCGTAAAGGACGACTTTGAATGACTTTGCAGAGCCAATAGAGTTTTCACAAGTTTCATCTTCTGAAAAACTATTAGGATTGAGTTTATCAAGTAGACTACAAGAAACAACTTGAAGGGGCTTGGGTTTTAATGGACTTCCTGAAGAAAACTTTTCAGGTGTAAATAAATCATTTGTGCAGCCTTGATCACTCAAGGTGAGTTGAACTGTAACTTCTGCTCCTGTTAATTTTTGAGGTTGACTCATAAAACACTTAAGATTTCCATCCATGGCCGAAGTGCCTTCCCATCCCATTGCTCCAAACTCCCATTCGCCGTTGGCCAGTTCTAAGTTTAGTTCCGCTGAGAAAACTCTTTTGATCATCCCTATTTGAGTTTGCGGGTTATGAGCAATAATATAAAGTCCACCAGGAAAGAGATCTGATTGTGAAATAGCTCCCAAAGAAATTTTCGTTTTTGTGATTTCTTGTTGTGGGGAACAAGAATAGAAACAACAAATAACTAATAACAATAAAAGACTTTTCATCACTCACTCTCTTCTTTAAATTCGTTTAGCTAGATACAGTATATTTCATCCCTTTTTTTTATCTATTTTCAGGTAGATAGCGAGGTCGATTCTGGTTGTTTTCACTTAAAATGCAAAAAATTTGTGGCAAAAAAAAAGACTTTAATCTTTGTTGACTAGAGAATCAGTCATAGAGGCTTTATTCATAAAGTCCAGAATGAGTTTGGTCGACAAGTGAATATGGAAGAAAAGAAAAATGCAATTTTAATTATGTCAGACACTCAAAGATTAGAGGAATGCTCTGCCTGACTAAAAGAGCTTAAATACAATGTTATCACTGCTCAAAAAACCAGTGAGGCGAAGCTCAAGCTAGAAAATCAAGACTTTCATCTTGCGGTTATTGATATGAGTGTAAAAAACTTTCATGTTGAAGCTTTTGTAGAGAGTATTCGTCGAAAGGAAGAAGCAAAAAATATTCGCAATCATATGCCTATTTTAATCTGTCATAATTTAGCAGCAGAATTTGTTGAAAAGTTCTCTATGATTGATAATGTTAATTATTTAGAGTTTCCCTTTGATCGCTTAGTTTTTAAAAAAAAGCTAATTTCAATAACCTCTCATTCAGATGTTATTTTAAAAAATACCAGAAATATTGCCCCGGGTGAGTATCTCATTACTGAAGGAGGGACTTCTCATGAGCTTTATTGGATTCTTTCAGGTAAATTATTAATCACAAAGCTTAATTCGCAAGAACAGAACGTGATTTTAGGAGAAATTTATCCGGGAGAACTCGTAGGAGAGATGAGTTTCTTGGATAATCTTCCTAGATCTGCTAGTGTAAAAGCGCTGGAGCATTGTGAGGTTTTAGTTATTCCTCACAAAAAGTTTATTGATGTGTTAGATAAGCAGCCCAGGTGGTTTCGATCATTGATGCAAACAATGTCGCACCGATTAAGACTTGCAGATAAAAAAATAGCTCAAAAATATGTGAACTCGGATAAAGATGAAAAACCGAGTGTTTAGGGAGAAAAAATGGGATTAAGTACAATTATTATTGTTTTTATTCTTGGCAGTTTTTGTCTGGGCGGAATGTATTTTCTGGTGGCCTTTCAACAAGTGAAAACCATGGTGAGGTATTATCGAGACTGTTTTTTTCAAGTCGATGTTCAGTTTAAAAAGCGCAATGAAATTCTTGTTAGTTTATTAGAAAGAACTTTTGAGCATGAGGCTGAACTTAAAAAAAGCATTTTAAATACGATCAAACAAATATCAAAGGTCGAAAAAAAACTTTTAAAGAGGCCTGAAAAAATGGCTTTAAATTATAAATTAAATAGTTTAGAGAAGGATTTGGAGTTAAAGTTAAAAACTTTATATAAAGAATTAGATACGAATGAGGATATCCAGACCAAAAGAGCACTAAAAAGTTTAAAGAAATTTCAACATAAGCTTATTGGGGCACAAAATAATTTTAATGAAGCAGTAAGTTATTACAATAAGCATGTAGGGCGCTTTCCAAGTAATATTATTGCTAAGCTTTTTTACGCCAGCAATGTTGCAAAGCTTAGAACTCATTAATAACTTCTAAGAGTTTAAATAAAGCAGCTGTGGCAAATCTCTCTTTAAGTACCGTACGTTTACCCCTAAAATAAAGAAGTTCAGAGTCACTTCGGTTTTTTGTGGCAAATCCAATTCCGACAGTACCGACAGGTTTGGTATCAGTTGCTCCCCCTGGACCAGCGATTCCTGTTGTGGTGACAACGATATCTACTCCTAGTTCTTGTTTAGCTCCTATGGCCATTTCAAGTGCTGTTTCTTTAGAGACAGCTCCATAAGTTTCAAGGGTTTTAGGACTAACGTTTAAAGTATTTATTTTAACTTCATTTGAGTAGCTAATAATACTTCCCCAGAACACACTGGAGGAGCCACTAATATCTGTAATTTTGCTGGCCAAAAGTCCTCCAGTACAACTTTCAGCAAAACCAATCTTTAAGTTTTTTTTCTTTGCTTGATTAATAATAACTTCTGCAACTGTTTCTGGACCGATATGCCATATATAATCTTTAAGTGGTGAGTTAAGCATAAGGGCATGGATAGCTTTTTGTTTTGTTTGTAATTTATGATGATCAATTCCATCAATCTTAACGGCAATATCGACACCTAATAGGTGAGGTAATGAGCTAACCTCTCCGTATTTTTCAAGTTCTTCCCAAAGCTTAGGACAGACATCATTAAAAATTTGTGATTCATGGAGTTTCCAGGTCTTGTAAATCAAATGTCGCATAGATTTTTTTTCTGATATTTTTTCTAGACGTGGAAAAACTTCTTCTAATAGCATGGACTCAAACTCACTAGGAACACCAGGTAGACAAAAAATTTTTTTTTCATCTTTTTGTGCAAAGATTCCTGGAGCATTTCCTTGAGGGTTATATAAGGCGGTAAACTCTTGAGGGAGATTGTGATAATCACTTTTTTCTTTATCATAAGTTCTGTTTGCTCTTTGGTAATGACTTTTGACTAAATCATAAGCCTCTTGGTGAAAAGTCATTTTAAGGCCAAAGAATTTTGCCAACATTTTTTTGGTTAAATCATCTTTTGTTGGTCCTAAACCACCAGTAATAATAACGATCTCTGAATTGGCCAGATGAGCAGAAAGAGCTGTTTGGAATTCACTTTCATTGTCCTGAATAAGCTGGGAAGTTCTTAGCTCAAAGCCGCGTTGAAATAATTCGCTGGCCAAAAAATGAGTGTTAAGGTCTTGAATCTTTCCGTTAAGTAATTCATTTCCAATAATAATTAAACTAAAGCGCATGTTATATACCTCAAAAAGAGTAATTTTTTATCTTTTTGAGATTATTTTATAGGCAAGAGAGAAGAATTGCTATACTAAGTCTTTATGTCGCGTCAATTACAGATAAAATTAAACTTTGATCAAGATATTAAGGCGTATTTGAGCTCTAAATACCCAAAAATTAAAGATTTTAGAATCCTTTCTCAGAGCTTGGATGCTCGAGGAGCACCAAGAGGAAAAAAACCGCAATACCATTATGTTTTAGAGGTGATTGAGAGTGGTGAAGAGTTTGAATCAAGAAATGAAACATATAAAGATCTTGGGCAATATTTTGACCAAAGACCTCTGATCATTGGAGCAGGGCCTGCTGGTTTGTTTGCAGCTTTGCGCTTTGCTGAGTATGGAATAAAAACAACTATTATTGAGCGAGGAGATGAAGCCACAAAAAGAATGCTGCATATTTCTAAGTATTGGAAAAAAGGGATTCTTAATACCGAAAGTAATGTTTGTTATGGAGAAGGTGGAGCGGGTCTTTTTTCAGATGGAAAGCTTATTACCAGAGTTAAGTCTCCATATATAAAATATGTTATGCAAAAATTTGTGGAATTTGGTGCGCCTCAAGAAGTTGAGTATCTTTCCAATCCTCATTTAGGTTCTAATAAAATAAGAAAAATTATTACTAAAATTTCAGATTATTTACGTCATTGTGGGCATGAAATTATTTATAATGAAGGTGTCTCTTCCTTGCTTTATGATAAGCATAAGGTTGTGGGTGTAAAATTAGCAGGGGGAAGAGAGCTCTTATCTAAAAGAGTTATTCTTGCTACCGGTCATTCGGCCAGTGATATTTATCATCATTTAGCAAATCATCAAGTTTCTATTCAGGCCAAAGATTTTGCTGTCGGTGTTCGAATTGAGCATCCAAGGGTTGTTATTGATGAACTTCAGCACGGTCAATTTTATACGAGTGAAATTTTAGGTGCCGCTCGCTATAGACTTTCTTATCATAATGAAGAATCGGCTAAAGGGACCTATAGTTTTTGTATGTGCCCTGGAGGCTATGTACTTTCTAGTGGGACTGAGGCGAATGGAATTGTTGTTAATGGAATGAGTAATTATGCCAGAAACTCTCGTTGGTCTAATTCGGCTTTAGTTGTGACGGTTCATAAAGATAAAGACTTTGATAAGAATAATGTTCTTGCTGGTATGGACTTTCAACACGAAATTGAGCAAAAAGCTTATGAAGCTTCGAAGGCTCAAGCTGATGGAAAACAATTACCGGCCATGACAGTTAAAGAGTTTTTGTCTCATCAACTCAATGATCAACCTTTGGCCAAAACCTCATCTCCAAGTGGAGTTTTTAAAACTAATATTCGTCAACTTTTTCCTGAATTTGTGAATCAGCATCTTGAAATGGGCTTAAAAGAATTTAATAAAAAACTGAAAGGTTTTGCTTTTGACGATGCATTGTTAATTGCTCCAGAAACAAGAACATCATCACCTGTGACTATTTTGCGAGATAGAAAAACACTAGAGTCAACTTCACATTCGGGTCTTTATCCTTGTGGGGAAGGGGCCGGTTATGCTGGAGGAATTACCTCAGCTGCAGTTGATGGCATTAAAATTGTAGAGGCCATTATTCAATCTAGACTAAGATAATGTTTAATATACACATGAAAAATAATTAAAAAGTGGCTGTGGTTTTTTGAGGGTAAGTTTTCTATCTTCTTATTTCTGTCTTTATGCTTAAAATGTTTGCTTATCCTATCAATGGAGCTGTGGGCATGTAGCTTACTTTTAGCTGCATAGCATTCAAATTATTTTTCTTATTCCTTATATACCCTTGGTCATTTCATAGCATTGTGTGCGATAATCTCCTAGAATTTTTTACGGAGAACAGATGAAACTCAAGAACATTGCAATCGTGGCCCATGTTGACCACGGAAAAACAACATTAGTAGATGAATTATTAAAACAATCGGGACTTTTTGCTGAGCATGAAACAGTGGCCGAAAGGGTTATGGATTCAGGTGAATTAGAAAAAGAACGAGGAATTACAATTACCGCTAAAAACTGCGCTTTTCAATGGGGAGATTATAAAATAAATCTTTTAGATACTCCTGGCCACGCCGACTTTGGTGGAGAAGTAGAAAGATCTTTAATGATGGTTGATGGAATTGTTCTTCTAGTTGACGCTGCTGAAGGTCCTCTTCCTCAGACGCGATTTGTGCTGCAAAAAGCAATTGAGCAAGGGATAAAGATCGGAGTTATGATTAACAAAATTGATCGCCCGGATCAAAGATATGAAGAAGTTCAAGGTGAAATAGAAGATCTTTTATTAGAGTTAGTCGACTTAGCTGGAGTAGAGGAATTTGATCTCGATATTCCTTTCTTTTTTGGTTCTGGAAGAGATGGATACGCCTCGGATGATCCTGAAGCACGGGAAGGGGATTTAAAGCCTTTATTAAATTTCTTTATTGGAGATTATTTTCCAGAGGCTTTATTAGATAAAGCAGGAAATTTACAACTTCTAGTTTCCAATCTTGATTATAGTAAATATTTGGGAACTTTAATGATTGGAAGAATTACATCTGGAACGATGCTGGCCAATAAGCCTTATAATTGGATTAATAAAACGGGAAAACCTAAACAAGTTAAAATAGGAAAAATTCAAATTTTTGAAGGCTTAGGTTTCGCAGAGGTTGACTCTGCAGAAGCTGGTGAAATTGTGATTTTAAGTGGTGTTGAAGATGCGATGATTGGAGATACAATTACTTCGTTAGAAAATCCTCAAGCCCTTCCCCGTATTGAAGTTGACCCACCCACAGTTAGTGTGCAAGTCTCGGTTTCAACTTCACCTTTATCAGGTCAAGAGGGAGAATATTTAACTTCAAGAAAGTTAGAAGAATTTTTACAAGAAGCCATTAGAAAAAATGTTTCTCTTCAGTATGAGTCGACTGATGATCCTAAGGTTTTTATTTTAAAGGCCAGAGGTGAATTACAAGTTGCGATTGTCTTTGAGGAGATACGTCGTGCTGGATATGAGCTAATGATTGCAAGACCACAAGTTCTTTTAAAAGAAGTTGATGGAGTCAAGCAAGAGCCTTACGAAAAAGTTGTCTTTGATGTTCCTACGGAATCAACTGGTGCTGTTACTGAAGCGATGGGAACCCGCAAAGGGATAATGGAAGCGATGACTCCTGTTGGGGAAACGAGAACTCGAATTGAGTTTAAAGTTCCTTCTCGAGGTCTCATTGGTTATCGTTCTAAGTTTTTAACGGACACTAAAGGGGAAGGACTTATGAGTTCTTACTTTTTAGGTTATGGAGAGTATGTCGGAAAAATGCTGGCAAGACAAAATGGGGCCCTTATTTCAGATAGGGCCGGAAAAACGACTCCTTATGCTTTATATAATGTGCTTTCATCGGGACAACAATTTATCAAACCTGGAGAAAAGGTTTATGAAGGGATGGTGGTTGGAGAGCATACTAGACCAAATGATCTCAACTTGAATGTGGTTAGAGAAAAACATCTGACTTCTGTTCGAACTGCTGGTAAAGATGAAAATATTATTCTTCCACCCATCCCTGCCCGAACATTAGAGTGGGCGTTGGACTGGATTGATGACGATGAATGGGTGGAGGTGACACCTGAAAATATTCGCGTAAGAAAGAAAGTTCTTAAATCTAATGAGCGGTCAGTTAAAAGATAGAAAGTAAAATCAAATAGTTATAGTGTTCTAAAGCTCTTCTCGTTAATACCGATAAGCTTATTACGAGGAGAGTTATATGAACAAATTCTTATTAGCTTGTCTTTTTTTATGTGTGAGTTATACGGGTCTAACTAAGGAAGTTGATTTACAACAATTTAATCAACAGCTACATAAAAATATGCAGCAAGTTATTGAAGATAATCCTCAAATGTATGAAACTCGCAAGCCTGGTAGAGCACCAGCATCGGTCACTCCAGTTATCCCTGAATCGCCGACAGAGCAATTAGATGAGGTTGAGGAGCAAGCTGATACCCATACTAACTGGTAATTTCGTTAAACCGAGTTGCACTTTGCCTATAATTGATAGTCATTTTTTCATATTTTCTGCTTAATTCTTGCACCGCATTTATCTTTGTGCTTATATGGCCAAATTATTTGTATTTTAAATGATAGGGTTATTATGTTTAAGCTTTTGTTATTAATGAGTGCAGTCATTTCTTTAAATCTTTATGCTCAAAGTCCTTGTTCAATACGATTCACCGAAAATAAAAGGGCAATTAAATTAGGCTTAGCGACGAGTGCCCAGTTGATCATTAAGCGACTAGAACAAAAAGGCTATAAGTATACACCTAAACAGCAAGCAACACAGTTTATAATTACGCGCGCCGATGCTTTATGCATTGGGGCGATGACTGAGGATGGTAAGCTTTGTCAGCAAACAAGTGTTGAGTTAAATATTCTAGATACTCATAGTAAAGCTTTGATTGAACTGGGAAATACTAATAGAAGTTTTTGGCAGAGGCTGGTAAGTCAGTATTCTAATCCTAGGATTGATTTAGAAAATATTTTAGATCAGATTCCTGCTTGCCAATAAAAATAGCTAAAACCAACCTTTAATTTAGTAGGTCAATTAAATAAAAATGGCCTTGTTTGAACAAGGCCATTGATTTCTTTTTTATTTATTTTTATTCACTTTTAAGCATTTTTCCAATTGAGCCAGCTAGGTCTAAAGGTATGGGAAAAATGACAGATGATTTTCCACTACCTGAAGAAACTTCTCTCATGGTTTCAAGGTATCTTAAAGTAATAGCATCTTTTTCTGCTCCTAAAACGTGAGCTGCATCAGCAAGCTTTTTTGCCGCTTGAAATTCCCCGTCAGCAGAAATAATTTTTGCTCTTTTTTCTCTTTCGGCTTCAGCTTGTTTGGCCATGGCCCTTTGCATATTTTCAGGCAGATCAATCGCCTTTAATTCAACGTTTGTCACCTTGACTCCCCATGGCTCAGTAAGTTCGTCTAAGATCACTTGAAGCTTTCCATTAATATCCTCTCGTTGAGCAAGCACTTCATCTAGTTCATATTGTCCAATAACAGATCTTAAAGTTGTCTGAGCAATTTGTGAGGTTGCATGATAAAAATTTTCAACTCTAATTACTGATTTTTGGGGATTATTAACTCGAAAATAAACGACCCCATTGACCTTTAAGGTAACATTATCTTTAGTGATAATATCTTGAGAGGGAATGTCCATAGTGACAACTCTTAAATCAACCTTAACCATTTTTTCGATTAAAGGTATGAGAATAATAAGCCCTGGACCTCGAACTCCTGCATAAGAACCAAGTCTAAAAACGACACCTCTTTCATATTCATTAAGAATTTTTACTGAACTGATAAGTAGCAGTAAAAGGATGACCACTAATGGTAAAAAACCAAACATAATTTTCTCCTCGGTTTATTTTTTTGTAATTGTTAAAGTTAATTTATCTTCGTCAGCTTTAAGAATTTTAACTTCGTCACCAACTTCAAGTTTTTGAGTTGATTGGGCTTTCCATATTTCACCTTCAACTTTGACTTGGTAATAAATATGATCAGTATCAGAGTTAAGAATATGAGCAATAACTCCAACCTCTCCTTGAGGAGAGTAGTAGTTTTTTCTTTTGATATAAGTTTTAATAAAATAAGCTCCCACAAAACCTACATATATTGTTATGGCCGCAACCACAGAGATAATCACTGACTTTTCAAGCGCGATAAAACTATTATCAGTTCTAAAAAGAAACAGGGAACCAAAGATTAAGGAGATAATTCCAGCAATGGTAAGGACACCAAAGCTTGTGATATAGGCTTCTAAAACAAAGAGTAAAAAAGAAAGAGCAATCAATCCCATCGCTCCAATGTTTAGAGGTAAAACTTGAAAACCAATTCCGGCCATAAAAAGAAAAACAACTCCTATCGCCCCAGCGATAATTCCACCGGGAGCTTGAAGCTCAAAATAAATAAGAGCAGCACCAATAATAAATAAAACATACGCCGTGGTAGGGTTGGCAAAGATATTTAAAATCAGCTGACCAGCATCCATCTCAATGGTTTTTGTAGGAGTATTTGGAGCAAGCTTTATTTGGTAGTCTTTTCCTTTAATAGAAAGTTGGTATCCATTGATAAACTCATAGAGTTCTTGTTGAGAGTTGACAATTTTATCAATAACTTTTTGTTTTTGAGCTAAGCGGGCATCTAAACTTTTTGCTTCTGAAATCATTTTTTCAAAAGCGTCAGGATTTCTTCCTCTGGCCTTTGATAATGATCTCACTAGGGCCACCAGATCATTAACGGCTTTTGAGCGGGCATCTTTTTGTTCAATATCTTTACCCATTGTAATTGGCGTTGCTGCTCCAATATTTGTTCCCTCGCTCATTGTAAGAATATGAGCTGCACTTGCTATGATGGCACCTGCACTCGTCGCACTGGCCCCTTCTGGAGTAATCCAGACCCCAACAGGATAATTAAGGCTACCAATTAAGGTTAAGATATCTTTGGTGGTAGAAACTAAACCTCCTGGGGTATCTAATTTGATAATGGCGAGATCGCCTTTATCATATGAAAGTTTCTCAAAATTTGATTTCAGATAGTTAAAAGTAGCTGGATTAATACTCGCATTAATTTCAAGGACTGAGACGTTTTTTACCTCATAAGTCTCTTGAGCAGAACTTGTTAAAAACGGAATAAGACAAAGTGCAAAAAAAATAATACTTTTCATATAACAAAAATAGATTAAAAATTGCCACTTCGTAAAATAAAAAGAGGATAAATCTGTGAATAGTTCTACAATTGTTGTATTGGCCCATATTATTAACCCTCAAAGTGATAAAAAATGTGATTTTATAAAAAATGGAGCACTGCTGCTTAAAAAAAATCGCACTAAAAAAAATTATTTTATTCAAGAAATTGGCCCTCAAAAGAAAGTTTTGGCGAAAGTCATAGATGAGTGTCAGGTTATTGATTATTCCGATCATGTTATCATTCCAAGTTTTTTTGATATGCATTTTCATTGGGTACAAGATGATGTTAGACAAATGCCTAAGGCCGATTTATTACATTGGTTAGAAAATTATACATTTCCGGCAGAAACAAAATTTGCAAATAAAGCCTATACCAAAAAAAAGGCGAAAGTTTTTTTTAAAAGATTGGTTCAAACTGGAACATTAGGAGGAGCGTGTTATTCTTCGATTCATCCTCATGCTACTGAGGAAGCTTTTGAACACGCAGTCGGAGACTTTGTGATTGGAAATGTTTTAATGACAATGAATTCTCCTAAGTCTTTAACTCAAACGAAAAAAGAAGCGCTTGACTCGGTTAAGTTTTTGGCCAAAAAATATAAGCAAAATTATGCATTAACTCCACGTTTTGCTATTGCTACTGATCCTCAAACAATGCTGGCTACAGGGGCCATTGCAAAAAAAAATAAGAGTTTTATTCAAAGTCATTTATCAGAAACTCAAGGAGAGATTTCATTTGTCACCAATTTATATAAAGAATTGGAGGGATTTGAAAAAATAAAATCATATACTGAAATTTATAAAAAAGTAGGACTATTAACTCCAAAAACAATCATGGGCCATGGAATTCACTTATCAGTGGAAGAGCTACAGTTGTTAAAGGGAACTCAAACGGCCATAGCCCATTGTCCAACTTCAAACGCACCCATCAGACAAAAAGGTTTAGGCTCTGGTTTATTTAATTTTAAAAAAATTGAAAGATATGGTCTTCGTTGGGCCCTAGGGTCTGATATTGGAGGAGGACCTTTTCTTTCTATGTTTGATGTGATGCGCTCATTTGTAGAACAGAATAAAAAAGCAGGAGTGAGCGGGGCCAATTATAAAAAAGCACTATATCGTGCAACATTGGCCGGAGCAGAGATTTTACAAAAAGATAAAAAACTAGGAAATTTAAATCCTTTAAAAGAAGCAAATTTTTTGGTGTTACCAAAAATAAACTCTCAATTGAAAATGAATCCAGAAAGTATTTTAGAGTTTTATGTTAAAAAAGGACAAAAAAACCGAGCCAAATATGATGATTTGGTAGAAAAAGTCTTTTATCAAGGAAAATTGATTTATAACAAACGAGCTTAAACCGCCCGACTAAATTGATGATAGAGAAAACTCAAACTTAGTAACGAACTTATAGGCAGCTTTTTAACTACTTGACGCGAAGCGCTTTGGAAAGTTGTTTATTATCGTTAAGATTATTTACAAAGAAATTTTATCAAGGATCTTAGATGAAAACTTTTCTCCTATCCACGGCTTTACTAACCTCTGTATGTTTTAATATTTATTTATTAAATACTGAAGTCGTTGTTAAAGATGACTTAGACTCTGATATCATTGAGCCTCTTGATGATCATATTTCTGTTGCTCAATCAGCACTTAAAAAAACAAAAAAGCCAGTCAGAAATAATTCCAAGAAGTTAAAGGAGATAGAGAAATCTTTTTTTCCAAACAAGGATTCAAATGAAGCTGAGGTTTCAAATAAAACCGAATCAAACTTTTCTGAAAAAGATTATGAAAATTCCCAGCAAGCTTGGAAAGACACAGTCACAGAGTATTTAGAATATGAGTTAAGAGTTCCATTTACTAGCATTCAAACTTATTTTGATATCCAAAAGCAAAGAGAACAAGAAATATCGGAATATATGGCGCCTAAATTACAAAACACAGATGAAACATATTTATTTACCATGGAAGATAATATTGAAATGGCCAAAATAAATTCAAAATATTTAAAAAGGCTACAAGAGACTTTAGGTGAAAAAGCTTATCGAGAATTTATCAACTTTAGACAAAAGTATAATAAAAAAATGATTGAGTCTGGTGAAGGTCATTTTTATATTGATTTTTAATCATGAAACGGTGGTCTTTTTCTTTTATTCTTTGTTTCTTTTTAAGTTTAAATCTCTATGCTCAAATTGTTGTCGTCCCGGAAGATGATGATGTCATGGTTAAGATCAATTCAACTCAACAACAGCATCTATATCCTTTTGGAGTAAATATTTTAGTTTGGAATATCTATAAGGGAAGCCAAGATTATTGGGAGCAAGAATTTTTTAATTTGGCCCAAAATAAAGCGTTATTATTGTTACAAGAAGGTTATCTTACTAATGATATGCTTGCTACTTTTGCTGCATTTTCTGATTATTCTTTTTTATTTGCTACTACATGGATTAATCAAAGAACGAATCAGCCTTTGAGAACTGGTGTGGTTACAGCTTCAACAACACAAGCCGATAGTTTATTGTGGCAAAGAAGCCATTATCGCGAACCTATTTTAAATACGCCTAAGATGACATTATTTACTCGTTATAAAATTGCTGGTCGTAAAGAAAAACTACTTGTAGGCAATATTCACGGTATTAATTTTGTACGAACCTTTAAGCTTAAACATATGCTTAAAGCTGCTAAAAAAATCATTGAAAAGCATCGAGGACCTGTTTTATTTGCAGGTGACTTTAATACTTGGAGTCGAGCTAAAATGAGAGCAATGAATAAAATTTTTAAAAGTTTAAAGATGCAAGCTGCTAGCTTCTCCCATGACGAAAGAAAGAGTTTTAGAGGCAATATTTTAGACCATGTTTGGTTGAGAGATATTGAAGTTTTAGATGCTGTTGCTCCCAAGGCTAAAAGTTCGGATCATGCTCCTATGGTTTTAAGTTTAAACTTATTATAAATTATGTACTTTTAATTTTTCAACACTAGCTCTATAGGACAATGATCACTCCCCATCACCTCTGTAAGGTGAGAGCAGCTCTTTAATTGAGACTCCATCTGTTGATTGACCATAAAATAATCAATACGCCAGCCAATATTTCTTTGTCGACAATTACTTCTATAAGTCCACCAGGAGTATATATCAGGAGTGTTTGGCTTAAAGAGCCTAAGACAGTCTATCATACCCGCTTCAAGATATTTATCTATCCATTCTCTTTCATGAGGAAGAAAACCAGTTGTTTTTTTATTAGACTTGGGATTTGCAAGGTCAATTTCTTTATGAGCTGTATTGAAGTCACCTGTTAAAATAATATTTTTCTTTTTTTTGCGATAATGATGAAAGAGTTCTAAGACTTCTTGATAATAGTCTAGCTTATAAGGAACTCTGGCATGATCTCGTTGGCCATTAGGAAAATATCCATTAAAAAGAACAAAGTCTTGATATTCTAAGATCAGACTCCTTCCTTCGTTATCAAAGCGCTCTATTCCAAGTCCGTAGTGAACTTTTAATGGTTTTTCTTTGGTAAAGATAGCAACTCCTGAATAACCTTTTTTTTGAGCAGGGCAGATATATTTATGGTATTTTTCTAATTCCATAACCTCTGGAGGGAATTGTTCTTCTAATGCTTTGATTTCTTGTAAGCAAAGAATATCTGGAGAATAATTTTCTATCCATTCTAAAAAACCTTTGTTCACACAAGCTCTAATTCCATTGACGTTCCACGACACAAGTCTTTTCAATTTTTTCCTCTCATTTTTTTTTATCATCTTTTTTGGCAGTATAGTTGTATAGCAGTTAATTCGCACTAAAAGGCTAGAACACCCAAAAGCTTATTCTCAATCAGAATTGTCCAATTTATTAGGATATAAAAATGGTCAGTTTATTAGTAATGTTGAGCGTGCATTGTGTAATATTCCTTTAAAAATGCTGGTAAAAGTTTCAGATGTTTTAGATATTGATCCACAGGATTTAAAAACAGCGATTCTAAAAGATCACGAAGAAACTTTGAATAATCATTTAAAAATAAATCAATCAGCACAAGTAAAAGAATTGCATTCAAATTCGAAGGCCACAGAGTCTGTTTCTCAAAGCTCGAGTGTAGCTTATAATGACCAGAATGGCTTTAAGATGTCGTCGAATTCTTAATTAAGATCTAATTAAAATTTAATATTTAATAAAGGGCGAGGTTAAGCTAGCCCTTTATATTTATTATAGTCTTCAATTGTTCCTTCAGATTCTTCGGTATCCTTTGACCAATCAGTTGCTTTTTGGCCAGGTAAGAGATGAGGGTCAGGAAATTCACCCACAAAAGAAACTTCATCTCCTTTCGGTTCAAGTTTGTGCTCTCTAGAATATTGTCTATCTTCAGGGTAACCATCTATTTTATTGGCCAAGACATCTTTTTGCCAATCTTTCAGCCCTTCTTCAAAAGAGCGTAGACTTTTTAATGTATGTTGATAGTTATTTTGGGCCTTCGTAATTTGTTTTTGTTTTCCTCTACCAAAGAGATCAAAAAACTTTCTTCTGGCCACTAGGTATTGCTCAAGGAGATTATCGTATTTTTGTAATATTCTACTTGGGGTTAAAGCTTTAGGCCTTCTATTTTTATTTCCAGAAGATCGACGCTTATTATTATTGTTATTATTGCGGCGAAATTTTTTATGAGGTCCATTTCTTTTTTGAGAATTTGAGTTTTTTTTATTTGAATGATTTTTTTTCGTTGTATCATTCATGACACTGGGCTCCTTAAATATGTTTCAAACAAGTTTAGATAATAAGCCGGTTTATATTTCTTGTCTATGCAGAATCTGTCCATTTACTGATGGTTAGAAATTTCATATAATTGCGTATTGTTTACTAAATTTTTAAGGAGATTTCTATGGCCAACAAAAGAGTTAAGGTTGCAGTGACTGGACCTGCAGGACAAATTGGATATGCGATATTATTTAGAATTGCTTCAGGGCAGATGTTTGGGCCAGATACAGAAGTAGAATTACAATTACTTGAACTTCCTCAAGCTTTAGGTGCTTTAGAAGGTGTCAAGATGGAGTTGGATGATTGTGCATTTCCACTTTTAAAGAATATTGTTTGTACAGATAAGATGGAAGTTGCTTTTAAAGATGCTAACTGGATTTTGGCCATTGGGGCCGTACCGAGAAAAGACGGTATGGAACGTTCTGACCTTTTAAAAGTGAATGGGGGGATTTTTGGACCTTTAGGTAAGGCCATGGCCGCTCATGGGGCAGATGATTGTAAACTATTTGTTGTGGGGAATCCTTGTAATACTAATTGTCTGATTGCTATGGAATCATCGGGGTTACCTAAGGACAGGTTTTTTGCGATGACCACATTAGATGAGAATAGAGCAAAAACTCAGTTGGCACAAAAGGCAGGAGTTGATGTGACTGCGGTAACAAATATGACAATTTGGGGAAATCATTCAGCAACTCAATATCCAGATTTTTATAATGCTAAAATTGACGGTAAATCAGCTGCAGAGGCAATTTCAGATCAAAGCTGGCTAAAAAATGATTTTATTTCAGTTGTTCAAAAACGAGGAGCTGCGATTATTAAAGCGAGAGGAGCATCTTCAGCTGCTTCTGCTGCTAATGCTTGTGTTCAGGGAGTTTATCATTTAACTCATGATACACCGGCTGGTGAAACTTTTTCAATGTGTCTAGCTTCCAATGGTCAATATGGTGTAGATGAGGGATTGATTTTTTCTTTTCCTTGTCGAGTTGAAAATGGAAAACTTGTTGTTGTAGAGGGAATTGAGCATAACGAGTTTGGAACAGAAAAGTTTGAGGCAACTCTTGCAGAGTTAAAAACAGAAAGAGATACAGTTAAAAAACTAGGTCTGATATAAAACATAAGGGTGGCTCGATTAACCAAGCCATCCTTTAAATGGCTCATTAGAGATAATGTAGCTAAGGATAGTGAGTGCGTATGGGATTTGTTTCTCCAGAAGACAGAATCAAACTTTCGGGTTTTAATAATTTAACTAAAATCCTCTCTTTTAATTTATATGATTTTTGTATTACTTTTGATGATAAGCAAAAAGATGAATATATAAATTGGATTAACGAAAAATATAATTCTCAAAAGATTCTCGAAATTTCGAGAAAAATTTGTGAGATCATAGATTCTGATATTATTTCTGAGTCAAAAATGGATTATGACCCGGTGGGGGCGAGTACCATGACGTTGATGAGTGATGTTCAAGGAGGGAAGTGGGAGACAGTTTCTCAAGGGGGAGCTGCTGTGAAGTCACATCTTACAAAGTCTCATTTAACCAGCCATACTTATCCAGATGCTTCTGCTCCAAATGGGATTTGCACTTATAGAGTTGATTTTGATATTGCGACTTGTGGAGATATTATTCCGCTAAAAGCGATTAATTATCTTTTTGAATCATTTGAGTGTGATGTTGTGTATATTGATTATGTTGTCAGAGGTTACACAAGGCTCGAAAACGGCAAGAAAATTTATAATGATGAATATTTTAACTCAATTCAAGACTTTATTGATCCTAAAGTCTTGGAAATGTTTGAATATCATTCTGACTTAAACATGCCCAGAGATAATATCTGGCAAACAAAGCTCATGCTTAAGAAATTTGGTCCCAAGCGGTTTGTTTATAATTTAGATGATGTGAATCATCCTGATATCGATCAAAAAATGGCCGATTTGTACGATGAGATGCGTGAAGTTTATCATCTTTATTAGATTAATATTTCTAAAAAAAAAGTATTTCTAAGTATTTTCTAAAAAAAAAATAAATTCTTTGCTAGAATATGATCTCCAGGGAGGGGTGAATGGGAAAGGAAATTCACGGCGGAGTTTATTCAAAAGAAGATGTAGACAATTTTAGACAAAGATTAACTGAGGAAACTCAGTGTTTGGAAGAGTGGTTTCGCAATAAAAGTTTTATAAAAGGACTTAATAAAACAGGTGTTGAACTAGAGGCCTGGCTTGTTGATGAGAATATGTTACCAGATCCTTATTCAACTGAGTTTTTAGCAAACCTCAATCATCCTCAAGTTGTTCCAGAGATTGCAAAATTCAATTTTGAAATTAATAGTTCGCCTTATGAACTAAAAAATCAAGTCTTTACGAATTTATCTCGAGAGTTGAAGACGATTTGGAAGACATGTAGTCATGTGGCCAATAAAGATAATAAAGTGGCCCTTCTCGTTGGAACTTTGCCTTCTTTACGACCACATATGTTATCCACTGAGTATCTTTCCCCTCAAAACCGTTATTCAATTATGAATGATCGTGTCATGCAAATGCGCGATAGGCGTCCTTTATATATCCGCCTTGAAGGTAAGGATGATTTGTATATGTATATGGATAGTGTGATTGCAGAATGTGCAGCTACAAGTTTACAAATACACTTAAGTGTAAATCAAGATAATGCAAAAAGATATTATAATGCTTCATTATTGGCCTCACCTTTTTTAATTGCTTTATCCGCAAATGCCCCTTATTTCTTTGGAAAAGAATTATGGGATGAGTCACGTATTGCTATTTTTGAGCAGGCGGTTGATTTGGATGCAAAATCTCCTAAAGGACATAATGTAAAAAGGGTGACCTTAGGTAATGGCTATGTGAAAAAGTCTCTTTTTGAATTATTTGATGAAAACTTAAATGACTATCCTATTCTTTTACCTGAAAAAATAAAGGGGGAAGTCCAGCAACTCAACCACCTTAATTTACATAATGGAACGATATGGCGTTGGACTCGTCCTATTGTGGGGCTGACAGAAGATGGAAGACCTCACCTTAGAATTGAACAAAGAACACCTAGCGCAGGGCCAACTGTTGAAGACTCTATTGCGAATACTGCTTTTTTTATTGGTCTGGTAGATTATTTTGCCCAGATGCAAACCGCTCCTGAAGACTGTATTAGCTTTGATGAAGCCATTCATAATTTTTATAAGGCTTCACGTCAAAGCTATTTTTGCCGAGTAAGGTGGATTGATGGTAAGCTACATGATATAAAAGATCTAATGCAATATGAAATCTATCCTTATGTAAAGCAAGCGTTATTGAAGCGAGGAATAGATAAAGCTGAAATAGATTATTATTTAGATGGAATTATTCTAGAGCGATTAAAGAAAGGGATTAACGGGGCCATCTGGCAAAAAGCTTTTATCCATATGCACGGTAAAAGGTTTCAAGAACTTATTGAAGCTTATATAAAAAATCAAAGCCGAGGTTTCCCTGTCCATAAGTGGGAGTTAAAGTGAAATTAAATATACTCAAAGAGTTTCCGGAAGATCTTTTACATATCGATGTTAAAGATATTCATGATGTATTGGAAGGGCCAACTCTTTTGCATTTAGAAGGTGAAAAAAGAGAGGCTCTTTTTCTTTCGACGTTATTGCATGCAAACGAGACAACTAGTTTTTTAATGTTACAACGTTTAATTAAACGTTATCAAGATAAGCAACTTCCAAGAGATCTTATTATTTTTATTGGTAATACTTTTGCTGCCGCAGAATCTATGCGTCACCTTCCAGGTCAAGCAGATTATAATAGAATTTGGGAGGCGGGAGATCGTGCCGAAAATCAATTGGCCTTAGATGTTATTGATTATGCTAAAAAATATAATGTTTCAGTGAGTATTGATATTCACAATAATACGGGAAAAAATCCACATTATGGCTGTATTAATATTTTAGAAGAGTCTTTTTTAAATCTTGCGAGTCACTTTGGAAGTCATACTGTTTATTTTACAGAGCCTCATAATGTTCAGTCCAATGCATTTGCGAAATTTTGTACGAGTATTACAATTGAGGCGGGACTGCCGGGAGAGGAAAAAGGCATAGAAGCAGCACTTGAGTTTGTAGATCATGTCTTTTCAATGGATAAGTTAACGGCAAACCCAAAAAGAAAACATCCTGAGGTTTTTCATACGATTGCTAGAATGAAAGTCTCTCCTAAGGCCAGAGTTGACTTTGATGATGATCCTGAAAGTGAAGCCGATCTTTCGTTAGTTGATGATATTGATAGTCGTAACTTTGAAGTCGTTTGTAAGGGTTCTCATTTAGGCTATATTAAAGATATTAAACTAATTAGGGTCGAAGATAATTTAGGACGAGATATCACTTCAGATTTTCTTCTCGTTGAAAATGGAGAGTTGATTACAAACCGAGTTTTTATTCCTTCAATGTTTACTAAAGATGTTTATGTGATGAAAGAAGATTGTCTTGGGTATGTCATGGAACTTATTATTCCAACTCAGAATTTATAGGCCATAAGAGACAGATTTCGAGGTGAAATTTTACGATCAAAAGTTTCAGTCACACTAACATGGGTTTGATTTTCTTTTAAATATAAAGCTCGATCTAAAATAAGATAAATTTCAATTAAACGACTAAAATGAGATCGGATTATACCCAACCGGATATAGAGTTTGGCCAAGTCTTTTTTAGTTTGAAAAAAGAAATTGAGCTTTTTGGAGTCGTGTTGTTTAAGTTGTAAAGAGTATTTTTTAGCATAATGAGCAAAGTCTTTTTGATAGTCGCTATTATGGGTATTTCCAATAGAGGTAAAACCGCTTTTAAAATGATCATAAAGATACATATGCAAAACATAACGATAAAGTTTAACCTTTTCTCTTTGTTCAAATGTAGCTTGAGATATATTTTTATAAGACTTTGCCGCCATGGTTAATTCATGGTTTGTGAGCATAAGTGGCTGGGATTTTGCTAAAGTTGAAAGATTAAAATCATTTGTTTTCATTTTATGAAAGCAACAGCCATAGTTGAGTAAGTAATTGGCCTCTGAATTGAGATAAAAGTCGATAATATATTTTGAAAGGGCGCCACAAGCGTGGAGTCCAATAACAGTTGTTTCCTGATGACAGCTTATATTTTTGATATCTTGAAAATCAGCAGTCACAAAATTAATTCTTTTTAAAATCTCTGGGTGATATCTTTGTAACTTTTTTTTTCCAATATCTTGATAAGCTTTTTCTTTATCTAAGCAAGTACTTGTTTTGCTATTATTTTGTAATAAAAAACTGCTTAAATGACCTGCTCCACTTCCTATATCAATAAAGTTATCACAAGTAAGTTGAGTCAGCTGTGAGTTGATTAATTCTATTTCATGTCTTTTTTTAAGACTAATTTTTCTTGCAAAGTTTTGGGCCATCTTTTTAGTTTTTATAGCGGGCTTAGGAAGTTCAGTTAAGCCTTTTATTTTTTTTAATAAGTTTTGATAGTCCTCAGATAAGGACTTAGGAGTATTAAGTGTGTTTTCAAGTTGAATTAAGTCAGAAGATGAGAGGGCCAAAAGCTCTTGGGCCCAATTCGTATAAGGAGAAGGGGAGTTTGGATACTGCTCTAAAACTTCTTTTTCTAACAGAGAACGATGTTCAATAAGAATTTGTTTTATTTGGAGAAAGCGCTTTTCAAGATTCATGAGCGAAGTATATACTAGAGTTATGAAAATTGCTATTTGGGGAATGGGAGTTTCTGGCATTTCTGCTTTGAGGTATCTAGCGCAGAAGACCTCCCATGATATTTATGTGATTAATCAATCTTTACCTGAAACATGGGAATGTTTGGAGCAAGCGCTAAATTATGTTGATCGTAAGCACTGCCTTTCTCAAGCTGAAAGTTCTATTATTGCTCAAGATATTGATTTAATCGTTCTTTCTCCGGGAATTGATCCCAGAATTAAGGAGCTACAAGCCTTTACTCATGTTCCCAAGATTTGTGAAGTGGAATTAGCCTTAAGAGAAATAAACACCCCTCTGATTGCTGTAACGGGGACAAACGGTAAAACGACTACTGTAACTATGATTGCGAAAGCTCTAGAAATGAGTGGTAAAAAAGTTTATTTGGGTGGCAATATTGGAAAACCCTTATGTGATATTTTTTTTGAAAAACAGTTTTTTGACTATATTGTTTTAGAATTATCCAGTTTTCAATTGGAATTAATCGAATCATTAAGTCCTGAAGTTGCTGTCATTTTAAATATTTCAGAAAGTCACATGGAGCGCTATATTCGGATTGAAGACTATATTAGCGCGAAACTTAGGATCGCAGATCATCTCAAAGAAGATCAGCTTTTGTTACTTGATCGCGATTATCCTCAGTTGACCTCTGTAAAAGGGGAGATCCAATTTATCACCAAGAATGAAGAGTACGACTTTTCAAAATCTTCATTGGTAGGAGAGCATTATAAATTAACAATTGATGTGTTAGAGAAAATCTTTATGCATTTAAAGATTCAGCACAGACAACAGTTGTTACAAAAACTAATTGAAACATTTTCTGGAGTTAAGTACCGGCTTGAGTTTATTAAGCAAATCGGAAAAACAAAGTTTTATAACGATGGGAAAAGCACGAATACAGCTTCAACTCTTTCGGCCTTGGCAAGTTTCCCTCAGAAAAAGTTAGCTCTTATTATGGGAGGAAAGCTTCGAGATGAATCACAAGATTTATCGGGGTTGAAAAATTTTAAATTTGATCTTTATACTTTTGGAGAGGCTTCGTCTTTTATTAAACAAAATTTAGAATATGATTTTAAAGTCGTAAAATATGAAAATTTAGAGAGCTTGTTGAGTAAATTAGATTATTCGGCTTATGAGGTAGTGCTTTTTAGTCCTGCTTATCCTTCCTTTGATCAATATCGCAATTATATTGAACGAAGTCAGCATTTTGAGAATTTGGTTTCTTATCTTGTTTGACTATTATTAGTCGCTATTTCTCTGGCCTGTGCTGAGTTCACATTATCAACTGAAATTTTTGCAAGAAACATGGCGACAATAACTACAATGATAGATCCCACTTTAATACTCATTAAGTCCCCTTTCTTTATTGTCCAAGTATATTCTATTTAACAATAATTCTTATCGAACAACCTAATGAAAAGTTTAGCTTTTTTCTTTAGAAAACTTTTATTTCAAGGAGCTAAGGGCCTGTTTGGCCGCTAAAATATCGTTATGTGAAAGATAGGGGGCAAAGCCAAAGCGTAGTCTGGTGCCTCTAAAATCTGTCAAGATACCCTTATTAAGTAGTTGGAAATGGGTTTTTTGCGTTTTTTCAGTTGTGGCCAGATCAAGTGTTAAAAATTGGCCACATTGCTCTAGATTTTTTTCTATAAATTGATCTGCTAAGGGGTTGTTTTCTAGAAATGATTTTTGCAGTTTTTTTATGTAGTGATGAAAATCTTTGATTTTAATATTTTCTTGATGAAAATGCTTCCAAACACTGCGAAAGCGATAAAAAGCACTCATTTCTTGAGTACTTCCCCAAAAGCGCATTCCGTTATCATCATAGTTTGTTCTTGTTTGGGCCACAGTCTTTTCTAGTGTAGAGAAAGAAGCAAACCATCCTGTGATTTGTGGTCTTAGCTGACAATTTGAAGGGATCGTCATAAAGCACATACCTTCACCGGCCTGGGCATATTTGTAGCCTCCAGCTAAATAGTAGAGATCATTTTCATAGGGAGCAATATCTGTTTCAACAGCACAGAAGCCGTGATAGGCATCTAAAAGAAAACTGGCCTTTCCTTTAAGCTTTATAATTTTTTGTATAAGCTGGTGAGAAAGAATTTTTCCTGAATTATAAAAGACATGGCTTAGCAAAATAATATCGTAATTGTTTTGTGAAAGTTTTGTTTCAAGAGTATTTTCAAAAGAGTCATCTTCTGGGTCGAGATAATCAATTTGAAATTTTTTATCTTCTTCAAAGCGTTTTAACTGCCGGGCGACGGAATGAAATTCACAAGTGCTGGTGAGAATTTTAATTTCTTTTTGTTCAAAATAACTACTAATTACTTTTGTGATCAGCTCGTGAGTATTGGAAGCAAAAGAAATATCTTGGGGACGCGTAAAATGAATTTGGGAGGCGATGATCTTTTTGACTTCTGGGATTAAAGTTTCAAAAACATATTCCCATTTTTTATCACTTAAAAGAACAGCTTTTTCGTAGGACTCGAGGTGTCCTTTTTTAGCACTATCTGGCCAAAAATGATGACTATGTGCTGCGAGATGAATTTGATTTTTATGGGCCTTTAAAAAATCACTATAAAATTTTTGATACATTTAAACCTCATAGGAAAAGCCTAGCTCTTTTCTTACACTTGCCGGAAGCGAGGGAATATGTGACTTAGGCAGTAAAAAAGTGGCCAGGTTAAAAAGATCGATAAAGACACGATTATTATCAGTTGATTTTTTAAGGTATTCATGACCTGAAGATCCCCCAGTTCCAATTTTAGTTCCCAGCATTCTTTGGACCATAATGGCATGACGATAACGCCACGTTGTGAACATCTCATCAATATCAATTAAAAGGTCTAAGAGTTTATTAGGAATTTGTAAAATGGGTTCATCTCTAAAGAGACGAATAAAAATAGCAGCTAATTTAGCCTCCCTTGAGAAACGAGCTAGCCCACCTGCTTGCAATTTAGCATATTTTTGTGCATCAAAAAGATTGGCATAATTTGCTCGAGTTGCCTCTAAGTTTTTTAATTCAAATTCTTTTTCTTTGGCATTGAGAGTTTTGTTTTCTTGAATAATCGTTTGATCTTCGTCAAGAATCTGATTGATTTTTATTTGATATTCTTGCCAAAAGTCATAATCTTCTGTTTGTGCAAACGGCATACGCGCTAGCCATTTGTCTATGAGCTCCAATAATGTTGGCTCATTTTCTAAAGCTTGTAAGTGCTCTTTGTCATGAGCTTTAAGGCGTGAGTTAAAAAACTCTTTATCAACTCCAAGTCTAAATTTTTGTCTTAGTCCTAGTTTTAGTTCTATTGTACGAAACTGAATACTTTGAAAACCAGAAGCAGGGACCAAATAATCTCTAAAGTCCATAAAGTCGAGGGGAGTCATTGTTTCGATAACGGTGAGTTGATCATTTAAAATACGTTGTATCTCTACAATACGACTTAAGCGTTGATTAATTGTTCCTAAAGTATTTGGGAGGACACGTTCGTGATCAAAGATTTTATAAACGGAATTAAGTTCGTGAATAATTTGTTTAAACCACAGCTCGTAGGTTTGATGAATGATAATAAAAAGAGTTTCATCGTGGGCTTCTGTACCGTATTCTTGAGATTTAAGATGTTGCGAATTAAGAATTTTATCTAACTGTAGGTATTCGCTATAATAAACTGGTTCGTATTTCATATAAACTATCCTTAGACAACATGTGTTACAAATCTCATAAAGTTATCTCGTAACTTTTAATTTGTCGAATTTTTATGTATTATGCTGCAAGATTTAATCAGCTGGGAGTTATTTATGAGTTCAAAATTTACACTAGATCAAAAGCAGGTAGCGGAAAATATTAAAAGCTTACAAGACTTTATGCAAAAAGAAGGTGTAGAGGCTTTTTATATTTCTAGTTCCGATCCTTTTTTGAATGAATATGTCCCGATGGAAAATTGTCATCGCTTTTATCTCACTCAGTTTTCTGGGTCTGTTGCCGAAGTTTTATTTCCCCAAAAAGGAAAAGTGAAACTCTATGTTGATGGCCGTTACCATGAACAAGCTGATGTTGAATGTGATCACGATCTGGTTGATGTTGTAAAAGTTCCATCTGATAAGTCGAATATAGCTTGTTTAAAAGAAGATTTGGCGAGTTTGGCCCCTAAGAATATTGCGATTGAGGCGGATCGAACTTCTCTTGCTTTTTATGAGTATTTAAATGAGAACTTTGAGGTTAAGGCATACTTAAATCAAGAGTTAGAAGAAATTATTGATTTTAAAAAAATGCCTCCATTGGCAAAAATTAAGCATTTGGCCAGAAATCTTCGAGGAGCAGATACCAGTGAGAAACTCAAAAGGGTTATCAAAGATGAACAAGATGCTTATTATATTACTGCGATCGATAGTTTAGCTTGGCTGACAAATTGTCGGGGATATCATTTACCTAATTTAAGTTCATTCTTAGGACGAGGTTTTGCCACGTTTGATAAAGTTTATGTTTTTATCGATGAGTCAGTTGAAGTTGAGTGTTCTGATCCTTGTGTGGAGTTTATCAATATTAATTCTTCACATATTAAAGAAAAATTAAATGAGCTTAAACAAAAGTACAATCTCTCTAGAATCTTTATTGATAAATCCATGCTCAATTCCCAAGATTATCTGATGTTAAAGTCAGTTTTTAGTGAAGATATTCTTGTTGAAAAAAAAGGAGGGCTGGTTGAATATCAAGCGATAAAAGACAGTACTGAAATAAAGGCGATCAAAGAGTCTTTTAAACGAGCTGATAAGGCCATTTATAATACTCTGAGTTGGGTAAAGGATCAGATTTCTCAAGGTCATAAAGTTTCTGAATATGATGTATATGAGATGACATCTAAAATGTATCAGCAGCAAGGGGCATTAGAGCAGAGTTTTAATACCATTGCGGGAGCTGATGCTAATGGTTCTTTGATTCATTATAGTGATCCCAAGCCAGACTTGTATTTAAATGAACAAAGCATGGTCTTACTAGACTCTGGGGGATATTTTGAATCTGGGTTTGCTACGGATACCACGAGAACTTTTATGTTATACCTTAGTGCTTAAAGGAACTTTGGCCTTACAAAATGCAGTCTTTCGTCCAGAAACCAAAGGGAATGCTTTAGACGCAGTTTGTAGACAACCTCTCTTTCAAGCTGGTTATGATTTTGCTCATGGAACTGGGCATGGTGTGGGAATTCACGTTCATGAAGGAGGCACTGGAATAAGTCCTAGGACAAATTATCCTATTAGGGCCGGACATGTTATTTCAATTGAGCCTGGAATTTACTTACCTGGTTTTGGGGGAGTGAGAATTGAAAATATTGGTTTAGTGGTTGAACATCCAAAATATGCTGGCTTTTTAACTTTTGAACCTCTTGTTTATATTGGTTTTGATCCTCTTTTAATTGAGCAAAGTCTTTTAAATCAGCAAGAAATGCAATGGCTAAAGGAGTATGAAGCTATTTGTAAGGAGCGCGGAACAAGTTTTTATTAACTTGCAATAAATGAAATAAGCACGAGATTTACGGCCATAACGGCTAAACCTATTAAAAAATAAAGGTAAGGCTTTTTCGCTTCTTTGTGTTTAATATCCATGCTAGCTATTTACTTTTTTAAGGACAAAAAGTCTAGAACTTCGCGTTAGTGCTGTAAAAAATTTAGTAAAAATTAGCAAAATCCAACCCAAAAAAGTACCTAATAAAAGACTCATAAGCAAATTTTGTTTAATCGGTGGATCACCATCTTTTCCAATTGTCCCTCCAAAAAAACCACCACATCCGTCGAGCCGGTTTGGATAAAGGTAGGTAATTGCATCGATATCATCTTGGGAGAGTTTAGATAATTTATCAGAATTTGCATAATACATAAGAGCTTCATTTTTATTCGAGTGGCCAATACCTACGGCGTGACCGATCTCATGGGCCAAAACACTTAGTCTTTCATTGTAGGAGAGAGTATCAAAGCTGGTATTAGTTGAGTCGTTGATCAAAACAATACTTCCTTTAATGGTTTGATTGGAGACTCTAACTGGTGCACTTAAGGCCAAATAAGAACTGCTTTTAAAATTATCTGTTGTGTTGTTATTACAAGCAATAACAATATCATCAATTGAAGTAGGTACAGAAGTGGCTTCAGGGCAGCTGGTTTGAGAGTCGGATGCACAAAGAGCACCAGTAAGAAAAAGATTATTTGATGTCTGCAAGATGCCACCTCTTTCAATATTAATATTTGAGGTCGGAACTTTATTCCAAAAATCTCTTGCCCCTTTAACGGCAAGATCAAGCAGATCTTCTTTGGAGATACCTGCCTCGGAACAAGTGCTGTTGGAGGTTACATAGATTTTAATATTTTTATCGCCAAAAGCGGCAGCAGTATTAGTATTTAAACGAAAAGAATAGACGCTTAGGGGATAAAGAAATAAACAAATAAGAAGAAATTTCATTTAAAGAGCTCCTGTGGCCCAAAACCGTATAAGTAAGATAAAGAATAACTATACATTCTTTCATCACTTTCATTCCATGCATAGATATGAGTTTGAAATCTTAGCCCCATATTTTTATGAATAAACTCAGCACCTAAATCTAAGGTTTGGTTATAAGCAGTTCTTCGCTCTGGGGGAATATAATAGACTTCTGTCTCATCGCCATTTCTGAGACGGTCTTCTCCTCCTTCAGCTGAATAGGACTGCATCATAAAACTTGAACCTATTTTCAGATCAAGCCATTTTTTTACAGCGTAATTAAAGTCAGCTCTTAGAAAAAAAATATTTTTTGTAACCGCTTCTTTATTTTGAGGAAGAACCCAACCTGCTTCAGGGATGATCGCCATCTTCTGTTGCAGTTGATACTTTGCACCTAGCCCAAGATAAGGTCTCAGTTCAAAACCGTTAACAGCATCATTGTCACGGGCACGGACTTGTTGATAATTTTCTAACCAAGTTCCAACTTGTAAATTGAGTTTGCTGATTTTTTCGAGTTCAAAGGCAGAGCTTGATAAGCTTATGCTTAGCATTATGAAAGGCCAGATTATGTTTTTCATATAATGATCATAATTAAGTTTTTGTTGTTTATCAAAAATAGACCTTACTTTTTTTGATCTGTGCAGTAGAATAATAAGGTTGAGAGGTAGATTATGTTTGAGAATTTTAATGTTCCCCAGGAACTAAGGCCAAGTGATCAACGTTTTGGAGTTGGCCCTTCACTTATTCCCAATTCACATATAAGTGCTTTATTAGAACAAGCACAGAAAATAGTAGGAACGAGTCATCGAAAACCGGCCGTGCGTAAACTTTGTCAGCAGATCCAAGAAGGCTTAAAGCAATACTTTGATCTTCCTGCTGGGTATGAAGTTATTATGGGAAACGGGGGAGCGACTTTTCTTTTTGATATGATAGGGCTTGGATTGGTTAAAAAAAAGTCTTTGCATTATGTGCTAGGTGAGTTTTCTTCAAAATGGTATAAAGCCCATAAGTTAGTTCCTTGGTTAGATGTTACAAAAGTTGAAGTCGATTATGGCCATGGAGTTCATCCTCAAGCTAGTGCTGATGTTGATATGATTTGTTGTACTTTAAATGAAACTTCTACAGGAGTTCAGCTAACAGAACTTCCCGACGTGGGGACACAAACATTGTTGGCAGTCGATGCGACAAGTGGAGCTGGACAAATCAAAATTGATTTTAATAAGGTCGATTTATACTTTTTTTCACCTCAAAAAGTTTTTGCGGGAGAAGGGGGCTTTTATTTTGCGATTATGTCTCCTAAGGCTTTGGCCCGAGCAAAAGAACTTGAACAAAGAGAAACCTATCGTCCAGAAGTCATGAGCTGGAAAAATGCGATTGAGAATTCTTTGAAAAATCAAACTTACAATACTCCGGCAATTAGTTCATTGTTTTTGGTTAATGAACAAATTAAGCTTATGAATCAACTAGGAGAAGCTGAAGTCATTCGTCAAGCGAAAGAGAAGTTGAATTTAATCACAAAGTGGGTCGAGTCAAAATCCTATTTAGATTTTTTTGTAAAACAAAAGGAATTTCGATCTCAAAGTGTGGCAACAATTGATGTTGAGAGTAAATACTCGATTGGAGATTTATGTGAGCGATTAAGATCTTTAGAGGTGGCAATAGATATTGAAGGTTATCGTAAACTTAATCGCAATCAATTAAGAATTTCATTGTTTCATAATATTCATTATAAAGATTTAGAAAAACTATTAAAAATAATTTCACTGGCAATTGAATCAGAAAAATAAGGAGTTCTTATGTCATTTTTTACAACGGCCCAAAAGGATCTTGGAATCTTAGTTTTAAGAGTAGGAGTGTCACTTATGATGATTTTTCCTCATGGTTTGGGTAAACTGTTAAGCTTTTCTGATAAAATGGATGTCTTTCCCGATCCTTTGGGGATTAGCTCTCCGGTCTCAATGGCAGGAGCAGTATTTTCCGAAGTTATTTGTTCTTTGATGATCATTTTGGGGATTAAAACGCGGTGGTTTGCCCTTCCAGCTTTATTTACAATGTTGGTTGCAGCCTTTGTTGTGCATGCTAACGACCCATGGAATATTAAAGAAAAAGCTCTGCTTTATGCTTTAATGTATCTTGTCCTCATTTTTACAGGTGGGGGAAAGTACTCAGTTCGAGACTAATCCCATTTATAGCCTAAAGCTAAGTTTACAAAAGCATAAGTTATCGCATCATTATGGGTCCAGTTGGTATTTTGAGCACTTATTTCTAAGTTGAGATAAAATTTCTTATAATACCGAATGGCCCCTAATGATAATCCATAGACCCACGAGTTAAGAGTGAGTTTTTTTTCATTGAGTGAATTGCTACTTTCAAATTCAAAATTAATGTCGTGCTTTAAAGCTTGTACAGAAGTGTAAACAAGAACATCTTCGTGGGTACGATGGCCATAAATCAGGGAAGCTTCTAATAAAGACTGTTCAACTTCTGCTGTTATATTATCATTTGAGTCATTAAAAATACTATCATCTTGGTTTAATTCAGTATTATACTCTTGGCCATAACCCAAGCTTATGGCCATTGAATGACTGCCTTTAGTTGCTTCTTTACGAGAAGGGCCTAAAATTTGATACTTGAGATTATAAGTGGCCGGAGCGAGGCTATTTCCTTTTAAAAAGAAGTCTATTTTTTGTGTGAGCCCAAGATCTAAGGAGAGACCTAAGTTTGTAACATTATTTCTCAGTTCTAAGGGGTTATCTGTTTTTTCGTTTTGAAAATCAAGTGTTCCCTCAGTCCCTGATTGCATTTCTAATCTTACACTTCCACTAAGAGTTTTTCCTTGTGCCTCTGAAGTGATAAATCTGGAGCTTGGTGTGTTGATTTGTATTTTTGCACACGAAATGAAAATGAGGGGAAATAAGATTAGCGTTTGTAAATTAACGTTTTTTCTTCTTTGCTTTATTGCCATCATCTTTGAGATATCCTTTTAAAAATTCTTCTTTAAATTCTAAAAATCTATCTTCAAGTATGGCAGTTCTCGCTCTATCTGCCAAAGATTTATAAAACGCAATATTATGGGCCGTTGCCAAAATTTGTCCCAAGATTTCATTAGAGTCAAAAAGATGTTTGATATAGGCCCGAGAAAAGTTTTTGTTTACATAATCATCAAGATTGGGCTCTATTGGAAAAAAGTCTCGGCGATAATTTTTATGGGTAATACGAATTTTTCCTCGATTAGAAAAAAGTGTTCCCCCTCTGGCAAATTTTGTTGGAATAATACAGTCTGACATATCAATTCCATGCTCCCAAATCATCAGAAGATCTTCGGGCATTCCAACTCCCATAACATAACGGGGCTTATCTTCCGGCATTTTAGGGCCAGTGTAGCTGACAATTTTTCGCATCAGCTCAGGGCCTTCACCGACACTGACTCCTCCGATAGCATAACCGGGTAAATCTCTTTTTACGACTTCTTCCAGACATTCATCTCTAAATTCGTCATAAGTTGAACCTTGAATAATTCCAAAAAGGGCCTGGTTAGGATTATCCCAGCTTTGAATACAACGATCGAGCCAGCGGTGAGTCCTTGCAATACTCTTTTGAACATAGGGTTTTTTTGCTGGGTAGGGAATACACTCATCAAAGGCCATCATGATATCTGAGCCTAAGTTTTGTTGAATTCCAATAGAGGTCTCCGGAGTAAGTAAAATATCTTGGCCTTTAGGGCCTTTAAATTTAGAACCTTCTTCTGTGATAGAGTTACCTTGGAGTGAAAAAACTTGAAAACCACCAGAATCAGTTAAAATTGGCCTATCCCAGGCCATAAATTTATGAAGCCCACCAGCTTTTTTTATAAGCTCTGAGCCGGGAGTAAGATGGAGATGATAGGTATTAGAAAGGATAATGGGGATATTTAAATCTGTTAATTGATTCGGCTGGAGGGCCTTAATAGCACCATGAGTTCCAACAGGCATAAAAACCGGGGTAGGAATTTCTCCATGAGGGGTGATGATCACACCGGCCCTTGCATTACTATTTTTGTCTTTATGAATGACTTTATATTTAAAATTAGCTTTTATCGCTTCTCTAATATCCATAACTTACTACTTTTTTTGGCGCTGCCTAATTGCATTTCATCTCAAGGTTATAACTAAGTTAGGCTAAGTATGAAAGTCAGAAAAAAGCATTTAGTAATCTTTTTATGTCTTTGTCCTCTTTTTTTATGGTTTGGACAGGCGATAACCTTTTCAAAATCTTTTAGCGGATATTGTGAAAAGGTCTTAGATGGGGATACTCTTATTGTTCGCGGTGAAAAAATACGTTTAATCTATATAGATGCACCAGAAAAAGATCAACTCTCTTTTGATGGCAAACCAATTGGACGCAGCAGTACTCAATACTTGAAAAACTTAATTGAAAAGAAATGGGTTGAGGTTCGTTATCGTAAACGTGGATATTATGGGCGAATACTGGGCGAAGTTTTTTATCTAAAAGAAAATCTGAATTTAAAATTACTACAAGAAGGGCATGCTGTTTTATACGCTAAAAAAGCCCCTGTGGCCTATACTTCAGCTTATTATCTGGCACGACTAACTCGTAAGGCCATTTTTGGGACGCAAGGTTTTTTACATCCAAAAATTTATCGCAAAAAAAAAGGCCATCAAAAATGATGGCCTTTAGTGATTGTATTATGAAACTGCTTTTACCAAAGAATTTTTGCTCCAAAATTAACCCCAAAAAGGTCATTTCCTAAACCTTTATTGAGTTGAAGCGCTAATCTAACAAATGGGATATTAAACTGAAGCCCTCCAAAAGCACGTAAGTTAGTCGGGTCTGCATCACCTGAGTCACTTTCATTGGCAGAGATTGTAGTAGAGTAACCGCCTGTACCACTAACAGAACCTGAGGCATCAAGTGAAGCATCTGTAGAACCAGTAACTAAGTCGAAACCTGCCCCTCCAAAAAGAGTAAAAATATAACCTGCTCTTAAATAAGTAGAAACTTCAACGGGAATAGTTGTTGTCGTTGATTCAAGGTTGAACTTAGCACTCGCATTTGAAAGATTAGCGCTTGCTCCACCGCTGACATTAATTGTTTCATCATTAAAACTTTGTGTAAGGTCTAATTCAAAAGATGAGCGTTGAAAACCTGTATGAAGAAAAACGCCCCCCCAACTTAAAAGACTACCTGGGATAAAATCAATTCCATCTAAAATACGATATCTGGCCATGACACCTAAAGAGCTGATATCACCTTCAGCTTTAGACTCATCTAAGTCTTGATCAACATTATAACTCATAAAAGAGACAAAAACGTCAAGTTTAGAAAGATCTACTGGACCGACCTTATCTACTGGGAGAAGATCTAAGTTTAAACCTGCAGTGAAAGCTGCACCGATACCAATTCCTTCAGCACTTTCGGCGTCATCCAAATCACCTTGAACAGCTAAACCACCAGCAGTTCTCACCATAAAATAACTAAAAATATCTGAGTAATCCGAGCCCATTCCTTTATAAGCAAAGCCGTTGGCATTAGCGATACCTACTGCATACTTATCAATGGAAACATCTGGAAGGTCTTCATTTACGACACTTTTTAATTCAGTTGTTAGAGCATTACATTGTGCTGTTGATAAAGATCCACAGCTTGGGGTAGCGACATCAATTGTAACAGCATAAGTTGATACAGAAGCAAGAAGGCATCCTGCCAATAATAATTTTTTCATTTTCCAATCCTTTGATTAATTACGTATTCCCAAATACCCTATCTATTTTAAGCAAATTGAAAAATAATTCAATAAAATACAATACTTACCTTGAGTAATATCTTCAAATCAGCTTTACATAAGTGTCTAAAAAGACTACAAAGACAGAGCTAATCATTCAAGGAATGCGAGAAAAAAAATGAATCAATTTGAAGAAATGGGAATAGACGAGGATTTTAATCCTTTTTATAGCGAACAAGGAATTAAAAAACCAACTCAGGTTCAGCAAAAGGTTATTCCGAAAATTTTGCAAGGCCAATCCAGTGTTTGTATTTCTCAAACGGGAACTGGGAAAACTTTAGGTTATGCTCTCCCCATAAGTGAACTTATTAAACAAATTGAGGATGAAGAAGGCTTATCGCGCAGACGTTCTAAACCTTTTGCTGTGATTATTTCTCCTACGAAAGAATTGGCAGTTCAAATTCATCAAGTCTTTAAGCAAATTTCTCATCATGTAAAATTGCGGGTCAGAACTTTAGTTGGAACTCCCAAAACTGCAGCAAGTTTAAAAGAACAAAGTTATGAGATCTTGGTGGCCACACCTTCTAAGCTTGCCCGTTCTTTAAAAAAAGGGGATGTTTCCTTTGCCCAGTTAAAATATCTCGTTTTTGACGAAGCCGATCAACTCTTTGATATGGGTTTTAAAAAAGATATTGAAGCTTTAATCAACTTTGTTGAGTACGATCAAACTGATATTCATTTTTTTAGTGCAACCATGCCCATAGAAGTCGAAGAATTTTTAAATGAAAAGTTTAAAAAGAAAAAATTAGAAAAAGTTCTTTTAAGCTCGGCCCATCAAGTTCAAAAGAAGGTAGAAACATTTAATATCTTTGTTACGGTGGCCGAAAAAATGAAAATGCTTCAATTATTTTTAGAAAAAACGGCTAAAGGACGAGGTATTGTTTTTATTAATCAAAAAAATCAAGTTGAAGAAGTTGATACTTATTTAAAACAACATATGCCTAAACTTAAATATCGTGTTCTTCACGGTGGACTTTCTCAAAAAGAGCGTTTAGCAGCTCATAAATCTTTCGTGGATAAAAAAGCTCAAGTGCTTTTGGCCACTGATGTTGCGGCCAGGGGGATTGATATTGATGATATCGCTTGGGTTTTTAATTATGGACTTCCTAAAACTCCTATCTATTATTTACATCGTTGTGGAAGAACGGCCAGGGCCGGACGAGCCGGTATGGTTTATAATCTTGTGACGGGTTATGACTCAAAAATTATAAGCTTTATTAATAAAGCGATTAAAGAGCAGTCTGGTCTTGATGTGGCTTTGATAGACAAGGATATGAAGTCTGTACGTTCCCATAAAAAGAAAAAACCAATAAAAACAAAAAGAGTTAAAGTAACAAAGCGTAGTAAGTTCTAAACTTGTCTTGCTTTAAATGGGCATGTTATAATTTTATGATGAAATACTTATCTTTTCTCTTTATTTTTCTTTTTATCAGTTGCTCTTCGGATGAGCGAAAGCCTAACTTTGGTAATAAAAAGTTTTTGGAAATGGCAAGAAAGGGGGATCCTGATCTAGAGCTAGTTATTCCTGCTAGTATTTCCGAAACTGTTGTTCATTGCTCAGATTATACTCCTCCCTGTCGTTATGGCCTAAAAGTGATCGTTAAAAAAATTCCAATGAAGGCGCTTTTTTATGAAAACCAACTTGATGCGCTAGAAGCGGGCAAGCGGATTAGAGGTTACGTGGCCAGAAATTGGGTATTAGATGAAGTCGCTGGAGAACCTATCTTAGAGCGTTTTGTTACAAAATATTTAGAAGCGAAAAAGGCTTCAGAAATTAAGAAACCTTAAAAGCTTATCCCGAAAAAGCCCAACTTTTTGTAGCCATATTTCTTTTTGATAAAGTGTGATTTCATTATTGGCTTCATAGTGTTCAAGATTTTCTTGGAAGAGTTTTACCCAGCGAAAAACTTCTCCTTTGTTAATTTTTAATTCTTTATGCACTTCCAGTAGTTTGAAAGGAAGATGAGATTTGTCTTGAATTTGGCCGTTAAGCTGGAGATTCCAAAAATCCGTAATGCGGACGATATGAGGATCAAAATCTTCTATGATTCGAAAATGATAGCCAATGAGAATATCTTTTTTAGCTTTGTCATAAAAGGAGGTAATGATTTTATGTAAAAGATTATATTGAATCATTGTTGGCCTTTATTTAAGGATAAAGATAATTGTTCTCTTTGGGTGAAACCTAACTCATAGAGGCGTTCATCTTCTCCTTCTCCCATAAAATGAAGTCTTTGAGCAGGAGCTTGGTAGAATTGCATTAAGGCCAATTGATGAATAAGAATGGGGTTCACATCTTCATGAATATAGGCGATATCATAAAAAGCATTGTGATGATGTCCTGCTAGATAAATAATGAGCAGCTGAACTTCTTGGTCATTCTCTAAGGTTAAAAAACAGGCTTGATCATTATCTAGAGCATAGTATTTTTTTGCTAGAGTTTCTTTAAGAGTTTTATATTGTTCTTTGCCTTTAGTTTTGTATTCAAAGGCTGATTTTAATCTTTTATATTCGCCAATTTTGAGTTCGTGGGCAATCGTCTTCCAACAGTTTTTAATTTCTCCTTGAATTTCGTGATCAATGCTTTGAAAAAAATCAGCATAACTATTATGAGTTTTAATTAAACAGTCGGGGACGTAAAGACTATGTGTTGTTTTTGATTGAGAATATTCGAATATTTTTTGATAGGTTTGTGAAAATGTAATTTCTTGGGAGAGGATATCTTCTCGCTTAAAAATTTCTTCTAAAACGGCCAAAGCCTTTTCACTGGCATGATTTAAATAACGTGGATTAAAGACAATCCCTTCTTTTAAACGGCCAGGAATCTGCCATCTTACAGATTTTTGATAATATTCTTTAATCGGGTCTTTTTTAAGGACTCTCTTGATAAAACCTTGCTTGATGAGTTTTTCATTTTTTAATTCAAGTCGGGCAAAGCCAATGGGGGCATTGGTTGATTCACCAAAAAATAAATAATAAATAAATTGTAAGTCATCTGGAGAGTTTTTTTCAATATTCTTTAAGGTTTCAAAATGAGGGATTGTATCTGAAAGCAGTTCTTCAATTGAAGGAATGAATTCAGGATCAATTTGATTTACGCTATTATATTTTTGGGTAATAATCATTTATTCCTCCAAAAAGGCAGAGCCACAATGAGGGCAAAAACGCCAAAACTGTTTATCTAAATTGCTTTTGCAACTATGGCATGTATAGGGATCAGCAATTTCATCTAAAGAGTCTCCCAAAGCAAAAAGGTCTTTTTTCATCGCCCGATAGGTTTGCTCACTGGCATACCAAAGGCCGGGATAGATTTTACTTGGAATAAATTTTCCGTGCTCTATTTTATTATCGATTTTTATTTCTAGTTTAAAGACTTCTTCTTTTTTGGTGTTATACATTGGCCGATCGACCATGTTTTCAATGGAGTTAATTTTCTCTAGTGTTCTTTTTATCTCGGCTTCCCTGCGCGAATCTTCGTTCATATCACCTCATTTATTTTTTGACGACACCAAGACAGCGAACTTCTAAGGGCATCGTTTTATCTACGGCTTTGAGAATACCAGTGCTTTGCTCAATTGCCCAGGCCTTATCTTCATTCTCTAGTGAAGAAGCGGTCCAAAAATATTGATGAGTATCATTAAGCACAAAGCGGGCTCCACTGATGTCGGCCATTAAAAATTCATTTCTATTGGGGAGTTTCCATAGGACTTGATCGGCGGTATAGAATTTTAAGCTTTGGCAAATAGAAGCCTCATCTTCAGTATTAAAACCACTGGCCTCTTCCCAGTCTGTGTTTTTGACGATATGAGACCAAAGCAGATGGGTACGGGTATTTTGCCACAGCAGAACGCCTGTTTCTTGATGAGAATAAATGAGTTTCCAGTCAGCTTCACCTGAAATTCCATTGTCTTGTCCACTCCAAAACGAAGAAGAATCATTGACATTAAAACAATGATTGGCCCTGGCCTGAATACTGGCCAATTGATCTAGGTGTCCGCAGTCTTGGTAATCCTTGGCACTTTGTCCGATTTGTCTTTCATTATTGACTGTAGGGTTGGGGATAAAATAAAAGTCTTCTGGCCTTTTATTTTTTTGCAAGGCCTTTTGCATTTCTAAATAACTGAGTTTTTTAAACCCTTTTTTGCGGTAGGTTTGATCAGGAAGATTTTCTAAGAGGATTTGGCAATTTGAACAAGTTTGCCCATTTCTTTGATCCTGTCTGGGATTGTCATTCTTTTCACTTCTTGAATTACTAGGGGGCTCTATACAACTGGTCATTAATAATATGAGCAGTATTTGGCTTAGTCCTATTCGCATGAAATTCTCCTTAATCTCCACAAGATAGGTTTATTGTGCCAAAAATGCTATCAGATTGTAAAATAGTCAGTCTTTAGTGTTCTCTTGCTTGAAAAATCTTCAAAAATAGCTCTATAAGTATTCAATAACCAGTTAAATTATGTTATAAAACCACACTTTGTGAAGGAAGAAATGACACAGTTAGTAGTAAATTCTATTTATATGGCCACAGAAGGAGAAGGGATTCATATTGGGACTCCCCAGATTTTTGTGCGTTTTCAAGGCTGTAGCATTGGTTGTTTAAATTGTGATTCTAAGGAAACTTGGGACTTTGATGCTGCTGGTTTATCTTTGGAGCAAGTCTTGAATGAAGTGGAAACACAGGCAGGAAAATATCCTTATCGCATTAAAAGGGTTTCAATTACTGGAGGGGATCCGCTGCATCCAAAACATGCCCCTCAGGTAGAAGCTTTGGCCATGGAGCTTAAAAAGCGAGGCTATTATATTAATTTAGAAGCTGCTGGAACTCGTGTGCTTGACTCACTTTTTGATTCCATTGATTTTATAAGTTTTGACTTTAAAACACCTTCTACGGGAGTTAAGACAAATATAAAACTCTTGGAAAAAGTTTTTGTCCAATATGCTAGCAAGGCACAAATTAAGTCTGTTATTGCAGATAAAAAAGATTTTGAGTTCACTTATGATACATATATGAGTCTTCAACAAAAGCATGAATACTCTTTAACTACTCCTTGGGTTTTAACTCCTTGTTATGAGCCTGGTGAAGAATTTCCTAAAGAGCGATTTATTGAGGTGATCAACTTTAATGAAGCGTATGGTTCTCCTTTTAGAGTGATTGGTCAGCAACATAAATGGATTCATGGCCCTAATAAACAAAACGTTTAAGTCCCCGTGTAGATAGTTCATAAATCATCCCTTTGTCTTGTTTGAAATGATTTCTATGTTATAAAATCGCCATGAAAGTTTTTTGCTGTCTCGCTTTTTTTTCTTTGTCTTTAACTGCATCAGCAAAAGTCATTGAATCTTATCCTCTAGAAGAGTTCACTGCTTTTGATCCAAAACAAAAGGTTCATTTTAATTTACAATTAGAACAAATAAAACTTAGCTTTGATGATAAAGGTTATATGCTTTCTAAGCGAATGAAGGCCATTTACCAAACAGAAAGTATAGAAGAGTTAGAAGACTATGTGATTGTTCAATATATTAAAGGTTGTATTTTTTCTTCTTCTAAAAAGAAGAATCAAGTAGAAAATTATTTAAATGTTAATCGAGATTTATTTGGCCGAAAAATGAAATTTCGTCATCCGCATTGGGTGATTGACTCTATTGATAAAGATCCTGTTTATGCCACATCAGCTAATTACTTAAGACATGATCTTTACCGTTGGCAACCGGGGCCAAACTCAACTGATGAAAAAGAGTTTGAATACTATTATAGACAAAAACCCGAGTTTCCCCAATTGTATGTTACAGATGCTCCGACTGCGGCCAGTTACTCTGCTTACCCTGAAACTGACACAGAGTATGCCAAGAATGTGGCCTTGGAGTTTTCAACTTGTTTAATCAGAACAGAAGATGTCCCTTACTCTGTAGCAGAGAATGACGTCAGCTTAAAAGAAAAAGCGATAAAGTGTTTTGATTGGAATATTATGCATGTTTTTGATTTTGCTCAAAAAAAGTTTATCGCTCCGAAAACTATGCCAAAAATTTGTCGCTAGTCTGGTCTAGGACAATAGCCTTCTAATTCGACACATGAACGCGAATAAATAAGTGTTGTCCACCATGTTTCTGTGAGTTTGGAATTGCTAATATATTGTGAATCAGAGCACATGGTTCTGACCATATTTTGAAGATAGCGATCTGTTTTTTGTTTAGCGTTGCTGCTAAAAAAGAATTGGCCTGCACAAAAACTTGTTTTTTCTTTTTTGGCAGAGAGTTTTAATTTTTTTGTAATGGGTGTTTGGGGATTATCTTTATCAAAATTATGTTTATCAATAATATGATAAGTTTGATATTTTTGCGTACATCCCACAAAAAGTAAAAAAAGAAGAGAGAATACTTTCATTTGATTTTCCTATAAAGTTGAATAAAAAGTGTAAGCCATCCCACTAAAAATAAAAGTCCGCCTAAGGGAACTATCATGGCAAAGATTTTTATTTGAGTAAGAGCATAAAAATAGCAATTAAAACTAAATAAAAGAATTCCAACTCCAAATGCATATAAAACAGGTTTGATTTTAAGCGAGTCAAAACTTTTAGCTAATAAGCCTAGAATGATCAAAGCAAAAGCGTGATAGAATTGATAGGTGACACCTGTGGAGTAGGTCTTGAGGTATTTTTCAGTCACAATATTTTGGAGGCCATGGGCGCCAAAAGCACCTATACCTACAGCTAAAAATAATAAAAATGATCCTAAGAGCAGTGAGTGTCGAATTTCTGTTTTCATTTTAACTCCAAGTTAAAAATTTTGCTTTACTTTGGTTTTTCAGCGCTGAATTTATCGTTAAGTTTTTACCAGTTTTTTTGCCTTTTGAGTAGGCATCTGCTTGAAAACTCCCATGACCACTCGTACTTGAGAGTCTGCGATAAACAAGGTTGAGTTTTTGGTCTAGATCATCTTTAAGTCGAATTAATGCCTTCTTTTCTGAAACAGAAAAGTCTTTTTGTGTCGTTTGCATTTTTTCTTCAAAGCCTTTGGCCACTCCATAGAAAAAAGAATTCTTAGCCGCAAGGCCTTTGAGCTGACTTTGTTGGTTCCAAAGTCTTTCTAACTCTTGATCTAAAAAATCTGCAATATAAAAAGCAAGTTCAATATTTTCTTTACTTCCACAAACTTCTAAAAAAACTTTTTTATGGCCGTAGACTAAAACGGGACGAACTAAAAAATGTTTTAGAATATCGTAAATGGCATTTATTTTGGCATTTTTTCTTTTGGCACTTAAAACCCGATCCGTATAAATATATGTTTCATGAATGTTTTTATCTAGATTTTCTAGATTGTATTTCAGTAATAATTGATTGGCTTTAAGCGTGGCCAATTGAGCTTCATGAATATTATCACTTTGGGCCAGACTTAAGAGGGCCTTAATCTTTGTGAGAATTTTTTCATTGGCCAGATGCCCTTCATAATGATTGGCCAATTCGATATCAAGACTGGCCTTCGAAACACAAGCTTCCCAATTGTAACGCTTACAAACTTCTTGAAAATAAGGCCCATGTGGCCTTTGATCATCGGCCTGTTCGATAAAACATAAATAATGGGCAAATTCATGTCTAAGAATATCTTTTAGCACTTTGTCTTTTGCCTTAAGCATGAGTTGATAATTTAAGCCAATCTGATAAGAATGGGGATCAAAAAAACCAAGGGAACTTTTAGAGATAAAGCAGACAACATGAAGTGGATAACTGTGAGCTTGGTATTCAAAACGGGATCTTCGCACTTTAAGTCCAACTTCTTGGGTTATGATTTCTTTGAGAAATTTTTCCAACTTAAGAACAAAACTATGAGTGGTTTGAGAGAAAATTTTCATGCCAAGAACTTAGCAGTTTCGAGGGGATTTAGCTAAGAAAATAGTGATAAAAAAGGTATGTAATACTTACACTAAGCGTTGAAAATAACAAGAAATAAGGCTATATTCCGCGCGAATTTTAGTTAGAGGTTAAAAATGAAGGCTTTATTAATAATTTTACTCGTTTTGGCTGCGGGTGAAGTGTCGGCTTTGCCTAAAAAAATATTTTCTCAAGTTTGTGGTCATCATTATGCTGAAGGACTGCGTAAAACCAGGCTTAACGGACAAATCTATATTGAATGTTTAAATAAGAAATCGCTTCCAAAGTCTTATCCAACAGAGATCGATTTTAATTGTCATTATGAAACTCATATTGAGGGACGCTGGCGTAATTTTAGAAATACTGAGTATAAAACATGCTTGAGTAAAAAAAGTTTAGGAAAAACTTACGAAACCTATTATTTAAATGAATGTCAAAGAGGGTATGATACGAATGGACAAGTTTTTCATCCTCGCTACGATGATCCTTATATCAAATGTAAAATAAGAGAATAAAAAAAGGGCCTAATGGCCCTTTTTTTTATTTCGAAGTAAGTTTTGATTTAAAAAATTCTCGATTCATACGAGCAATATTAGAAAGGTTAATTTCTTTAGGGCAACTGGCTTCACATTCAGCGTGATTTGTACAGTTTCCAAAACCTTCTTCGTCCATGGTTTTAACCATTTCAGCTGCTCTTTCTTTGGCTTCGACTTGTCCTTGAGGAAGTAAAGCTAGTTGAGAGATTTTAGCTGAAGCAAAAAGCATCGCACTGGCATTAGGGCAGCTTGCAACACAAGCTCCACATCCAATACAAGCTGCTGCATCCATGGCCAAGTCAGCATTTTCTTTCTTAATAGGAAGAGTGTTTGCATCTTGAGCATTTCCAACATTAACCGAAACAAAACCACCGGAAGAGATAATTTTGTCAAATGAAGATCTATCGGTCATAAGATCTTTAATGACTGGAAAAGCTTGAGCGCGCCATGGTTCAATAACAATGGTTTCATTGTCATTAAAAGATCGCATATGCAGCTGACAAGTCGTTGTGGCCTTCATAGGTCCATGGGCCTGTCCATTAATCATTAATGAACACATTCCACAAATTCCTTCTCTACAGTCGTGGTCAAAGGCCACTGGATCTTTTCCATCTCTGACGAGTTTATTATTAAGGACATCTAACATCTCTAAAAACGACATGTCTTGAGAGACATCATTTAAGGTATAATCCTCAAACCTTCCATCGTCTTTACGATTTTTTTGTCTCCAAATTTTTAAATGTACAGTTATATTTTGACCATTATCACTCATGGTTTACTCCTTACTTATAAGATCTTTGGGTTAAAGGAACATTTTCAAACGTCAGCTCTTCTTTGTGACGATTTGGAGTTTGGTCAAGACCTGTGAACTCCCAGACCGCTGAGTGCGCATAGTTTTCATCATCACGTTTGGCTTCGTTTTCCTCAGTTTGAGACTCTTCTCTAAAATGGCCACCACATGACTCTGGACGCTCAAGAGCATCTCTGGCCATGAGTTCACCAAGTTCTAAAAAGTCTGCCACTCGACCAGCTTTTTCAAGTTCAGTATTGACTCCTTCATTAGTGCCCGTCACTTTGAGATCTTGCCAAAATTCCTTTCTCAACTTTTGAATTTCTGAAATGGCCGTTTTAAGTCCGGCTTCATTTCTGGCCATTCCCACATATTCCCACATGATTTTTCCTAGGGCCTTATGAAAGTCATCACTTGTTCTGGTTCCATTAATTTCTAAGAATTTATTGAGTTTAGCCTTCGCTTCATCTTCACATTTTTGAAACTCAGGATGAGTCGTATCGACTTTTGTAATATCATTAGTTCCAAAATAATGGCCAAGGGTATAAGGAATAACAAAATAGCCATCGGCCAGACCTTGCATTAAAGCCGAAGCCCCAAGTCGGTTAGCTCCGTGATCAGAAAAATTAGCTTCCCCTAAGACGTGTAGACCTGGAATGGTACTTTCAAGATTGTAATCAACCCACAAACCACCCATCGTATAATGAACAGCAGGATAGATTTTCATAGGCTGCTCATAAGGAGATTCATCGGTAATTCTTTGGTACATATCAAAAAGGTTACCGTATTTAGCGGCGATGACTTCTTTACCATCTCTTTTAATAGCGGCACTAAAATCTAGATAAACTGCAATTCCGGTATGGCCAACACCTTTACCTTCATCAACTTGGTTTTTAGCGTTTCTTGAAGCCACATCTCTTGGAACTAAGTTTCCAAAAGAAGGGTAGATTCTTTCTAAATAATAATCTCTTTCATCTTCAGGGATATCATTAGGATGTCTTTTATCTTCTTTGTCTTTAGGCACCCAAACTCTTCCATCATTTCGTAGGGACTCAGACATTAGCGTCAACTTAGACTGATGGTCTCCTGAAACAGGAATACAAGTCGGGTGGATTTGAGTAAAACAAGGATTCGCAAATCCGGCCCCTTTCTTATAGGCCTTCCAAGCGGCTCCAACGTTTGAGGCCATTGCATTAGTAGAGAGGTAAAAAACATTTCCATAACCACCTGAGGCGAGGATAACAGAGTCGGCGACATGTCTTTCAATATCTCCTGTAACGATATCTCGCACAATAACTCCACGTGCTCTTCCATCAATAACGACGATATCTAAAATTTCGCGACGAGTGTAGAGCTGGATATTATTTTTTCCAACTTGTCTCATCATGGATTGATAAGCTCCAAGCAGTAATTGTTGTCCTGTTTGTCCTTTTGCATAAAAAGTTCTTGAGACTTGGGCTCCTCCAAAAGATCTATTGGCCAAATATCCACCATAGTCTCTGGCAAAAGGAACACCTTGGGCAGTGGCCTGGTCAATAATATTATTGGCCACTTGAGCTAAACGATAAACATTGGCTTCACGAGCACGGTAGTCTCCACCTTTTACTGTATCGTAAAAAAGTCTCCATATAGAGTCCCCATCGTTGGGATAATTTTTGGCGGCGTTAATTCCCCCTTGGGCAGCAATAGAATGGGCCCTGCGGGGTGAGTCTTGAATGCAAAATGATTTTACATTATATCCTAATTCCGCCAGTGAAGAAGCAGCTGAGGCTCCGGCCAAACCTGTTCCCACGACAATAACGGAATATTTTCTCTTATTGGCAGGATTGACAAGTTTACATTTAAATTTATGGTTGTCCCATTTTTCTTGAATGGGTCCTTCTGGTATTTTTGAATCGAGTTTAAAGGCCATAATAATCTCCTAATTTTGAAAGTGGCAAAAAATTGCTAATGCTGAGAACCCAAAGGCAACCACAACACCATAAGCTAATGAAGCAGCTTGAATAATTGGTGTGTACTTTGAGTGGTTAATCCCCCAAGACTGAAACATTGATTGAAAACCATGACTTGTGTGTAGCCCCAGAGCTAGCATAGCAAAAACATACCACACCACATAAAGAGGATTAGCAAAGTATTCAACTACGGTACGGTAAAGGTCACGCATCTGAACACCATCTACTGTGGTTGGATAATTTGATCCAAATTTAAAATTGAGTAGGTGGATAATAATAAAAACTAATAAAATAAGTCCTGTGTACGGCATGGTTGCCGAAGCAATTGTTTCACCTCGTCCAGTACGATTTTTGACATAATAGCCATGAGGTCTAGCGGCCATATTTTGCAATTTTAAGATAACTGCAAGGCAGATATGCAATAAGAACATACCTAATAGACCGGCTTCCGCCACATAAATCAATGGATTGCTGGTTAATTTGTAAGCATAAAAATTAAAGGCATCCGGGCCTAAAAAGATTAATAAGTTCCCTAAAAGGTGGCTGAGGGTAAAACCTACCAGACCAAAACCTGTTAGGGCCATAATTTGCTTCTTCCCAATAGAAGACGTGAAATAATTATGGGATCCAATCATTAAATAACTCCCTGTTAATAACTCCCTGTATTAATTTAAAATGAATTAAACACTTGATATTCTAGCAAAATAAATCTGTTTGTCATTGATAAAAGCCTCTAGTAAGTTGATTATATTCTATACGTTTTTAAGGTGAATAAGTGATGTTACAAAATAATTTTCCCCAAGAACACTTTATTGAATTAGTTGGTCTTTCACCTTTTTTAGTGGGAAGAATAACTTTGTTTCAACAAGAAAATTTATTTAATGTAGAGGTTGATATTATTCAGTCCGAGTCAGGCAAGATCTATAACCACGTTAAGAGTCTCTATAATCAGGATGATGCACGAGATGCTCTTGATATGTCAGTCCAATATTTAAAAGATTATTTAGATGCAAAAAAATAATTTTTAAGCAGTTTGAAAAGTTTATGTTAAAATAATTCTAATTATTTAGGTTGTAAATTATGAGCCAAGCAATTCTTATTTCTGATAATGAGGTCATTAATTCTTTGTACGAAGTTAATCTGAGAGCGTATGTGGCCACCAATGTCACTATTAAGCCCAGTGTTAATTCGGCGATAGAATTATTAAATCAAAGTCCTAATGTCGATGCTGTTATTTGTTTTGCTCAAACCAAAGGGCTAAAAGAGTTGGAAGATTTTTTTAATTCGAGTGAGTTAGAAACTCCATTGATTATTTTAGGCTCAGATCAGACTTCACCATTGGCCAATTGTTTAGTCGTGAAGAATAAATACGATATTAGAAGTCTTTTACAAGCGATGGCAAAAATTTTGGAAGTTACGGCCAAAGAAATGGCCAGTATGCGAGTGCCAAAATACTTTCCGATTCCTCTGAATTTATTTTCACAAATAGAGCTTGCTCATTGTGATGTCTTTTTTCGTAAGAAAAAAGAAAATTTTGAATACGATTATTTTAAAATCATTGAAAAAGATGCTCCTCTTCAGGAGCAATTACAAAAATATAAAGAGCAGGGAGTTGAACATCTATACGTGGATGCTGATGAGCGGCTTAGGTTTATCAATAAAGCTTCTAAAGCGGTGATAGGAGAGTTGGATCGAGAAGATTTAAGAACTGATGAGCGGATGGAGATTACCCAGCAAGGTATGGGGATTGTCGCCCAAGAGATTTTTGAAAGCCAAGAAATTTCAGATGAGCTTGCAGAAGTTTCTAAAGCTTGTATTGCTTCCATTGAAAAGATTTGCAAAGATGTCCCTAAGCTTAAAAGTCTACTTTCTTTATTATTAGAGAACCAGGCCGATTATTGTTATCGTCATTCGGTTTTAACCACGTATATCGCTAATCAAATTATTGGAAAAATTTCTTGGGGAAGTTTAGAGCAGCAAAACAAAGTGGCCTTCTCATTATTTTTTCACGATATTTATTTAGTTCCTATATATAAAAAATATAAAAATGCAGTTTCAGAAGAAGACCTTTTATTTATGGATGAAGTGAGTGAAGAGGATAAACAAACAGTTGTAGATCATGCAAAGCTTGCTGGCCAATTAGTTAAAACATTTCCTCGTTGTCCCATTGGGGCAGATATGATCATTACCCAACATCATGGAATGACCAGTGGACAAGGTTTTGCCGTTAATTTTAAAGATGATATTTCACCTTTATCTAAAATTATGATTATAGCTGAAGATGTGGCCACTAGTCTTTTAGTTCAACTGGGAAGCAAAGACGGCCAGAAAAAATTAAGTCTTAATAAAGAACAAATGATGACACGTTTACAAGAAAGATACCGCAGTCATACTTATCGCAAAATAATTGAAGCCTTTGGAGAAACTAAACTTTAAGAATATTTTTGGTGATATTTAAAACTTCCTTAAACACGCCATGATTATAATCCCGACTCATGGTTTTTAGCACTTTAGAAAGATAATTATTATCTATTGTCTGCCCATCAATACTAGCAGCAATATATTGGGCCGTATTAAACACGGCACATATCTGAGTGAGACGAGAGCTTGAAGGTTTATTGGGAAAGCCTTTGCGGTTGGGCAATTCGTGATGATTTTCGATAATATAGTCAATATCGGCATAAGTGCTAAATTGTTTGGCATACTCTGAAGCGCTCATAGGATGATTAAGATAGAGCTTAACTTCTTCTTCACTGTATTTTTTAAGCTCAGGAGAAGTGCCTGAGTTTATTTTAGTCATTTCTTCTTCAGGGAGAGTGATATCTTGCAGTAAAGAGCAGATAGTTAATTTCATTTTTGTGGTTTCACTTTCCCATCTGAGTTTTTTTGCAATGGCCGCACATATATAAGCTGTTAACAAACTTTTACTGGCAATACCTTGATAAAAATAAGGATAGGTCGCTAAAATATGTTGGAGTGACTCTTTGGCCTTATAGGTTTGATTAACTGAGGTGGCAATACTATTGGCCAAAGTTAAAACACTAGGAGTCACACCTAGGGCGACTATATATTGATGTAAAATTGTCACGGCCCTTAAATGGAGTAAATAAATATCTTTATGCTTAGGGGACATGCTTTTAAGTCCCTTGATACATTTAAGGCTTTCACTTTCAAGATATTTTAATTGATCATCTTTTCTGATATGCAGGTACTTTACGTTTTTTTTAGCGTAAGTAGAAAGAGTCGAGTGGGCGTAGTTTTTATTGGCACTAATAATTTTAATATAAGTACTGCTGGTAATGGCCAAATAAATATCGTAGGGGAATTGATTATAAAGATAAAAAGCTTTAATTTTCATGGGAAGATAGTCTTCAGGATTGACCTCTTCTATAGATTGTTCAAACTCTTCATCCTTGGCCCAACGTAAGCAATTATCAATTTTTTCTCTAAATTCAGGAATAAAGTCAGCTCGATCCAAAGGCTTTAAAATAGTCTCGTTGAATTCATTTGATTGATATAGCTCTTGAGTAATCCGATTGCTAATGACAGATTCATGCCCAATAAAAACGATAGGTCTACTGCCGGCAAAGTCAATTAAATCCATCCCAAGCTGATTGGGATCACTTTCACGCATATTACAATCGATAATTAAAAAACCAAAGGGTCCATCTACAGTTGCCGCATTTAAGGCGTCTTCGGTATTGATGGCACAAACCAGCTGAATTTGGGAATAATTGGCCTTAAGCACATTTCGCATAAGCTCCCAATCTGATTTATTGTCTGAAATTAAAAGTGTTTTCATAATACTATTTTACCAAAGTTTTTTGTTTCTTTGGCTTTTCGGTTATAATAAAAAAATCATAATAAAATCTATAGGTTAGATCATGAATAAGACTTTTGAACAGTACAAGGCCAATCTTTTAAGCTCTATTCCCGTTGTTAAGGGGATGGAGGTGGATATAGTAGAGGTATCTGACTATAAAACTATAGTTTCTGCCCCCTTGGGAACTCATGTCAATTATGAGGGAACTGCTTTTGGGGGAAGTCTTAATACTTTATGCATTATTGCCTCCTATTTATTAGTCCATCATCATATGAAAATTAAGGGCATTGCTTTTGATTCTTTAGTGATTCAAAACTCTCAGATTGAGTATTTACACCCGGTAGAGTCTGATTTTAGGGCCACAGCTCAAATTGATCCCAAGGCTTGCGTCAGTTTTTTAAAAATACTAAGACGAAAAGGAGTGGGCAGAATTGGTGTTTCTAGTTTTATAAGTTCGTCTACATCAGATAAAGAATTAGTGAAGTTTCAAGGACGCTTTGTCGCCAGTTTGTAGTCTTGCTATTTATTAAAGTGCTCCCATCTTATTAAAATGGAAATTGAAAAAAGATTTATAGAAAATTATTTGACCCATCGAAAATACAGTTATGGGAAATTATTTTCGTTTTTGTTTATTGGTCTATGTGTGGTTTTTAGCCAGTTTTATTGGGATCAGTCTTTAAGTTTATCTCAGTATCTGAGTGCCAATCCTAAATTAGTCTTTGAAGAAAATGAGTTGTGGCGCTTATTTTCGACCAGTTTTGTTCATGGGGGGATTGAGCACTTACTTTCAAATTCTTTAATGCTTTTTATTTTAACTTATTTTGTAACCTCTTTTTATGGCGCCAGTGTTTCTTTTGGTCTTGGCATTTTAGCTGGGGCGATTATCAATGCTTTTGTGATCATGCAATACGAGAACAATACCACTTTGGTGGGAGCATCTGGCATTGTGTTTTTTTTATGGGGTTTTTGGCTTATTTTATATTTGTTTATTGAAACTCAGTATAGCTGGCCAAGTCGTCTGTTAAGAGTTTTGGGCGTATTTATTATTCTTTTAGTTCCAACTTCTTATGTGCCTAATACAAGTTATTTGGCCCATTATTTTGGCTTTATTTTAGGTTTAGCTTTTGGTTCTTCTTATTTTCTCTTACATAAACAGCGTATTCGCTCTTATGAGAAGTGGGAATATCGAGTGGTTTCTGGGCCTGAGCCGAATTTAGAACAATTAGCTGAGCGGCCTGAAGCTATAGAGGAAGAATCTTTTTGGCGAGATCCTCAAGAATAGAAACTAAAAAGTCGATAAGTGTCATATGAATAGCTATACCAAAATGACTATACTTGTTTGTGTGATGATCGCCTTTGTGACCGGGGCTTTTTATTATCTTGAAATGGAACAACATGATTCGACCAGGTATTTAAATGAACCTTTAGAGTTTGGTGAGGTGACATGGCCTAAGGGAAGCATTTATATTGTAGGTGATGATGGAGATATTGTTATTGAATTGGTTTCTGAGTTTGAAGCTTTAGATGGAAAGTGGAGTGAAGGAACTAAGTTTTATTTTTCAGCAGATGAGGTCGAAAAAATCATTGCGCCAGCTCCTTTTGAATTTGCTCAATTAAAATTTAATGTTGAAGCTGAGATTAAAAAAGAAATATTCGATCCGCACGTCTTGCATTTACTTCGCCTAAAAAAAGGAGAGCTGATTATTGATGGGCTGGATTTACATAAAGATTGTGTGATTCAGTTTAAAAATTTAGTTCCCTATGGGGCAAGCTGTCCAGAGTTTGAAATGGTCAATTTTAAGCGCTCGGTAGTGTTACCTGAAGTTAAGTCTAAGCCTTAAACTTAAATATTTCTTAATATTTGCTAACAAAAAATCCTATTATTTCAGAGAGTTATAAGAAAAAAGAATTAAGAATTTTTTAATACTTTTTTGAATGCCGGTTTGGTCTGATACTAAGAGAAAGAAAAAATATCTTAAAAGAAGGACGTTGGCGATGAAAGGTATTATTTTTAATCTGCTAGAGCAGTTTGTATCTGAAAATTTTGATGACCAAACATGGGATGATATTTTAGATCAAACGACATTAATTTCAACTGATATTCATATTTCCCCTAAGACTTATCCGGATGAAGACCTTGTGAGTCTAGTGGTGACAGCGAATCGAATCTTGGATATTCCAGTTCCTGAACTTTTAAAAATGTTTGGACGTTTTAGTTTTCCTAGACTTTTAAAAAAATATTCTGTGTATCAAAGTGAAGTTAAAAATGCTCTTGATTTTATTTTGGATGTGGACAGTGTTATTCACGTTGAAGTGAAAAAGCTTTTTCATGATGCTTATCTGCCTAAATTAAACATAAAAAAAATGGGCAAGAATCAACTTGAGATTGAATATCTTTCTAAAAGAAAACTTTGTGCTTTTATGGAAGGTTTGATTCTTGGGTGTGCAGATCATTTTCAAGAGAGCGTGATGTTTACCCATGAAGTTTGTCAACATTTTGGAGATGAGCATTGTGTGGTGGTGGTCCAATTTGATAAGACCGAATTTTGTACTCCAGGAGTGGCATAATGAGTGAGACGATTTTAAAACTCCAAACAAAATTAGAGCGGGCCAACCAAAAAATTGAGTTATTAGAAGAGTTGATTGAAGATCAAATGCGCACTATTTATAGCGAACAAGAGATTAATAAAAAATTTGCATATTTTGCCACATATAGTCCATATCCGGTTGTAAGAATTGATGGAGAAGGGATTATTACTCTTTCTAATATGGCAGCAAATGAATATTTTAAACAGGAAAAATTACGAGGGGTTGCTTGGAATGACCTTGTCGATATGAATTTAGCAAAAATTGATATGACTAAGGGTTATTTGCAACACGAGTATCATGTGCATGGTAAAGATTTATTGCTTTGTTATAAGAATATCCCTGAGCTTGAAGTGATTAATATTTACGGTTTTGATATTACTGACAGCAAGCAAATTGAACGTGAATTAGAAGAAGAACGGGCCCGCCATATTCATTCTATGCAAATGGCCACTTTAGGGGAGATGGCAGGAGGAATGGCCCATGAGTTAAATACTCCTTTAGGTCTTATGTCTTTATCGATCAAACAAATTGAGACATGTTATAAAAAAGGTAAAACAGATATGTTTCACGATATTATTGCGGATATGTATGGAACGATTGATCGATGTCTAAGCTTATTAATGGTTTTAAAACTTTTAGTCGCAATACCAATGAAAATGATTTTACTTTTGTGAATCTGAAAAAATTGATTGAGGAGTGTATTGAAATTTGTAAGATGAGTCTTAAGGATGATGGAGTGGAATTATTTTATCCGGAAGATATTCGAGATATTTCTATTGAGTGTAATCCCACTGAAATTTCTCAGGTGCTGATTAATTTAGTTCAAAATGCTCGTGATGCCATTAGCGGCAGTGAAAGCCCTTGGATCAAAATAGAGATGACCTATGGAGATGAACTTGTCATTAAGGTTATTGACTCTGGCGCAGGTGTTCCTCCTGAGATAGAGGAAAAACTTTTTGTTCCATTTTATACAACAAAAGAAATTGGTAAAGGCACAGGTCTAGGCCTGAGCATTATCAAAGGCATTGTGGAAAGACACAATGGAGAAATAGGACTTGATAAAAATTGTCCCAATACATGCTTTCGATTTCGCATTCCTGTCCTCCAAAACATAGGAGCATTTTTATGATTGCAAAAATTATGGTGGTTGATGATGACCAAAAATTTAGAGAGTCTATTGTGAGATCGTTAGTGATGAATGATTACGAGGTACTTGAGGCTTCTAATGGAAAAGAGGCTTTGGGAGTTTTAACCATGGAGCATGTGGATCTGATTTTATCAGATGTAAAAATGCCCACTCTTAATGGGATAGAATTTTTACATCGAATTAAAAGAGAAAAGGCCGAAATTCCTTTTATTATGATGACGGGCTTTTCGGAGGTGATTGAGATCAAAGAGGCTTATGAAATTGGAGCTGATGGATTTTTGGCCAAGCCTTATCGTGAGGATGACCTCCTTTTTCAAATTAATAAAATTGAACATGCGGAGGATGAGCAAGGTCAGGCCAAGCAGGGTTTTATTGGGGTTTATATTGAAGAGTTTGTTGCTGGGGCGAATATTAAATATCCCATTTATATTGAGGTGGATGAGGGCAATTATGTGAAGATTGCCAATGAGGGGGAGAATTTATCGGCCAAACAGATTCAAGAATTTAAAGAGAAGGGAACGGATTATTTTTATTTAGCTGATAATGATTTTCTAAAGTATATCGAGTTTAACTATACGATTAAAAATAGCATTTTAAGAAGTAGTCGAATTGAGAATGTTAAAAAGGTGAAATTTCTTAAAATTCTGACTAATCATATTACCAAGTATATGTTGCTTAAGGAAGTGAATGAGGAAGTGCTGGCGTATTTAGTTGAGCTTCGCAGTGAGGTGGTCAAGCAGATTCAGGCGGATAATGAGTCTTTACAGTCTTTGTGTGAGATAACTTCTCATTCAGAGAAGATGGTGGATGTGTATTCGATCTCGGCCTTTATTGGAACCTACCTTATGAGCAAGCTTGATTGGGCGACGGAGACTGTGTTATCGGATATTTTTGCTGCTTGTTTATTGCAAGATGTGGCGGCGGGTTTGGATGAGAGTAAATTGTCTCGTGAGCATCCTTATTTGTCGGCGGAGATTGTAAAGCAGACGGATTTATTTGATGATAAGTTTTGCGAAGCCGTGGCCCATCATCATGAAAAACTAGACGGAAGTGGTTTTCCTTCAGGCCTTTGTGGGGGCAAGATTAATGTGTTGGGAAATATGGTGCTTTTGGCGACTTCGATGGCAGAAAAAATTGTGTATCGCAAGATGACATTTTCGGACGCGGTAATTGTGGTGTTGAATATGGAGAGTACGTTTTATCGGCAAGAGTATATTGATTTGCTCAAAAGGGTCTAGCACTTTTCTTTAGTCGCTTTTTCTGCTATAATCAAGACTCGCAATCCGGGGGTGCACTGGTTTCGACAGGGTTATTGAAGGATTGGGTGCGTGTCTAGGTTGATCGGCAGGCCTAGTTAAAAGCCGATTAAATTATATTCGACAACAATGTAGAATACGCTTACGCTGCCTAATCACAAGATTATAGCACGTAATGAGGGGCCTACACCGATAACAAAAAGTAGGTAAAGACCTTTGAGGGAAGGTCGGAAAACTAAACCCTACGTGGGTGCCAGGCCTCCACGCTAAATCCCCACTGGGTTTTGTGTATTTGACAAAATACTCACAGCCGTCACTTGCTCTAATGTGACTACACACGTAGGACCCTCTTTTGGATATGACTTTGGACGCGAGTTCGATTCTCGCCACCTCCACCATCGAACTCTTGTTTTCGATGGTGGCCCCCTAAGTTTATGG
>LULL01000099.1_pt1 | contig 65500 bp, 51 predicted proteins | sample 728161 | NCBI WGS metagenome assembly LULL01 (sample SAMN03860290, study PRJNA289734) | marine metagenome | biome: seawater column; feature: ocean; material: water; isolation source: Red Sea water column Station 149 - depth 500m | place: Saudi Arabia: Red Sea | collected 2011-10-15 | depth 500 m
GTCTGCACCATTCACACGATAGCTAACATCACAGCTGTACGTCGAACCAATTCCACTACAAGCTGAATTTAATCCAGTAATGACCACGCTATCCAAAATTGCATCGAAACCAGTTGAGTTCGCATCAAACTCATATTCAAATAAGTCTGGATAACCCGTTGTACTATTAAAGCCATTTGCTTCAAAGACTGTTTTTAGATTGGCAATCGCTTCTTTGGATGATTCTGTCAATATTTCATCAAATTCATCAATCGTTGTTTCTGCGGCAATCTGTTTCCAATTCGCATAAACATCTGCCAACGAGTCAAAATCACGATCTTCTGCTGCTTTATTGGCAGCAAGTATAGACTGAGTTGTGAGCTGAGTTACATTGACATAGCCTGCACCTGCCGCATACGAATACAGTACTGTTTCACCTTTTGATGCTTTGATCATATATGGTGCGCCTGTATCAATTTGGATGGTGAATTTACCATTTTGATCAGTCGTTGTTGTTGCAGTCTGACCATTTTTATTCACGACTTCAATACTCGCATCAGCTAATGCTGCTCCTGTTGCAGCAGTACCTGAAAGTGTCTCTTTTTGCTTTTGCTCTTCACCAGATGGATTAGACGAATCATTATCATCGCCACCACACCCTGTAATTAGTAACATAGAACTCAGTACAGCTGACAACACAAATCCTTTATTTTTAAATAACTTAGCCATTTTACTTCCCCTTCAAATTGTCATTTAATAAAGCAATTTCTTGCTTCAAAATTTATTATTATGCAGGAGTGGAAATCATCATATCCCCTGTTTAGAGGATATTGAAATATATATTTTATTTTATTAAATAACACTTCACCTATTTAATAACTTTTAAGTTATATACCTTATTTCAATCCCATAAAAAAACCACAAATCGAAATTTGTGGTTTTTATTTTTAGAAGGCTTTAGATTATTGCACCACAGCGATCTTAGCCATTTCTGCAAATTTCAATACAGGCTCAGGATAAATACCAAAGAGTAGCACAAGCAATGCCGCACCAAGTACCATGATACCGCCTGCTGTTTGCCCCCAATGCCCTTGTGCATCAATACGTGGCTTGGCAGGTGCTGTCATATACATCACCACCATGACACGCAGATAGTAGTACAAACCAATACCACTACCAATGATGATCATCGCCGCTAAGAACCAGTTGGTTGCCGCAACAGCCGCCAAGATCACAACGAATTTTGCGATAAAGCCTGCGGTGAGTGGAATACCAGCCAAAGACAACATCATCACCGTCAAAGTCGCAGTCAATACTGGACGACGCCAAAACAGACCACGATAGTCCGCCAAGCTTTCTGCTTCATCCAAATTATTATATGGACTAGACATCAGCGATACCGCACCAAATGCACCAATCGTCGTCAACACATACACGGCGATATATACAGTAATTGTGCTAACACTGGATACATCAGTACTCACCAATGCAATCAAGATATAACCAAAATGAGCAATTGAAGAATACGCCAAGATACGTTTGATATTGACTTGAGTCACTGCAAGCAAGTTACCTGCAAGGATTGAAAGTACAGCAACCACTGTCAATACAGTCATCATGCCATCAAGCACCAAAGTCCCTGAGGTCAAGAAATAGCGAAGCACTAAACCAAGCATTGCTACTTTTGCAACAGTCGCTAGGAAAGTTGCCATTGGCGTTGGCGCACCTTGATAGACATCAGAAGTCCATTTATGGAACGGCGCAAGCGATAGCTTAAATGCAGAACCAAACACAATCAGTCCAAGACCAACCACTACGAGTGGCTCATTAATGACTTGCACGACTTTCATTGCTGATGCAGTGAATGACATCTCACCTGTATACGCATAGAGATAGGCGAAGCCCATCAACATCATCGCAGAAGCCGTTGCAGACAAAACGAGATATTTCACACCTGATTCTAAAGACTGCGAACGCTGATAAGTATAAGCCAACATGCCATACACAGGAATCGACATCATTTCTAGGCTAATGAAGAACGACGCATAATGGGTACTGGTAACCATCAACATCGCACCGGCGACCGAGCTGAGCAAAAGAATATAAAGTTCTTCTTTACTGTCTTTAAAGCTGTCGATATACGCATGTGACAAGGTACAGCACGCCAATGCAGCGATCAAAATCATGATCATGTAGATCAATGCAAATGGATCGACTGTAAACAGCCCCATCACATTGCTTGGCTGAACACCCTGCCAAAATTGCCAAATAATATAAGCAACCGCAAGGTTTAGACCGATCACACTCACTGTCGCAACCAAAGTATGATTACGTTTCAACGCCACCAAAAGCATGGCAATAATCGCTGTTACAGCAACGATCAATACAGGTGCGAGTGGCATGAGCTCCGAAATTTGTAATGTGAAGTTCATGTTATTGCACCTCCATCGGCTGAATCTGTGTCATCGGTTCAACCACCGAATTTACTTGAGGTAGATAACTATTAACGATCCATTCAAGGCTAGAGTTCGACACATCCAAGATCGTTTGCGGATACATCCCAAGCCACACTAGACCGACCACACAAACCATCAAAATACTGATTTCACGTGCAGATAAATCTTTCAGTGGATTTTCATAATTTGGGACTTGTTCAGGATTTGGCTCACCGAATAAAGAGCGATGAATCAAAATCAAACCGTACAAACCTGCCAAGACTAAACTAGACGCTGCAAGAATCGTATACACAGGGTAACGATCAAATGAGCCCATCAAGATCAAAAACTCACCGATAAAGTTACCGAGTCCTGGTACACCCACCAATGCCGCAACGAAGAACATCAAGAAAAATGGTAAAAAGCGGAACTGACCACGCATACCACCCATCAAACGCATATCACGTGTGTGCATACGCTCGTACACCTGACCACACATGATGAACAATGCTGCAGATGACAAGCCATGTGCCAACATCATGATCATCACACCTTGGAAGCTCACGATATTTCCTGCGTAGATTGCAAGGAGAATAAAGCCCATATGTGAAATAGATGTGTATGCCAAAAGACGCTTCATATCAGTTTGTTGATACGCCAAGACAGCGCCGTAGAAAACACCGAATAAACCTAAAATAATGGCAATATTGGCAAATTCTGCTGAAGCTTCAGGGAAGAATGGAATGACAAAACGAAGCAAACCATAAGCTGCTGTTTTGATCAAAATCCCTGCCAAATCGACTGAACCCGCTGTCGGTGCTTGCGCATGTGCATCAGGCAACCAACCATGAAATGGAAATACAGGTAGCTTTACTGCAAAACCAATGAAGAAACACAGCATCAAGGCATAATCCAAACCATGTGGAATCTGCGTACCGAGCAACTCCATATAGTTAAAGGTAATGCGCGCTGTTTCAGGGCTGACTTGCAATTGTTGGGTATAGTTAACCAATACCAATGCCAAGATACCCACCAACATGATCAAACCTGACACTTGCGTGTAGATAAAGAACTTGGTTGCAGCATAAACCCGTGAACGACCGTTCGAGCCTTTGTGTCCCCAAAGTGCGATCAAGAAGTAGATCGGCACCAACATCATCTCCCAGAAGAAGAAGAACAGGAACATATCAATAGCAAGAAATACACCGATGACACCGCCTAAACTCCATAATAAGTTTAGGAAGAAGAAACCTTCGTTTTTTTGAATCTCAGACCACGAACAGCCCACTGCGAGAATACCCAGTAATGCCGTCAATGCCACCATCAGCATCGACAATCCATCAGCTGCCAAGTGAATGCTAATTCCAAAAGTTGGAATCCATTGCACCATAAACTCAGCAGCCCATTCGGGTGTCTCACCTTGTGGTTCAAACTGAAAATTACCTTGTTGCCATAGCATCAACGATAGGACTAAAGTAATTGTCATACCGATCAAAGCGATCCAACGTGTGACATTCGCACCCGCTTTGGCAATGATCCAACAAATAAAACCCGCAATAAAAGGAACTAATATCAGCGCAGGAAGAATCCAATTATTTTCCATCTTATAACCCCACCTGCTTGACGATTAGGATGATCACTAACACAACAACACCTAAAGCAATACTTGACGCATATTCACGTAAAGACCCTGTTTGTCGCCAACTGGTAAATTTATGACCACCTTTGACCACCGCAGGAATCATCAACCACAACCCATCAACAGGATCACGACCAAGAATACGTGCAAGCAATAAATATGGTTTCACAAACACTAAGTCATACAAGGCATCAAATCCAAAGGCACTACGCCAAATGTGCGCAACACCTGCACCAAACGACGTATTTGCGAGTTTTTTGACTGAACCATAAGCGAAAGCAAATAGGATAATACCAAGTACTAAACCAGTCAGTGCAATCCCGACTGCATACAATTCAATCGTGTGCTTATAGTGCTCAAGATCAGCTGTCATGGTAAATGCAGGGATATTTGCTTCAGACAGAATATTCAACACAGGCATTTGTAATACTGCACCCACCGCAGTTGAAAGCACTGCCAAAATCGCCAATGGCAACCAATAGCTAACCCCTTTAATCTCGTGATAATGAGTTTTCTCTTCACCGAAGAACACCACCCAAATCAAACGGAATGTATAAATCGAGGTCAAGAATGCACCTGCAACACCAACCCAGAACAATGTGCCGTAGGTTTCAATACCTGTGGTATGACCATGCGCCCACACTTGCCAAAGAATCGCATCTTTAGAAAAGAAGCCGACCGTAATAAATGGTAATGCGGCCAATGCACCGCCACCGATGGCAAAGCACGCAAACAAGAATTTATTGCGCTTAAACAGACCACCCATTTTGAAAATGTTTTGTTCATGATGATAGGCTAGAATCACCGCACCAGAAGACAAGAACAATAATGCTTTAAAGAACGCATGGGTAAGCATATGGAACAGACCTGCTTGATAAGCTTCTGCACCAACAGCCATAAACATATAACCGAGCTGACTCATGGTCGAGTAAGCAAGAATACGTTTGATATCGGTTTGTACCAATGCCGCAAAGCCTGCAACCAGCAACGTCACTGCACCAACGATGGAGATAAATTGCAAAATCTCAGGTGCCATTTCAAATACAGTATAAGTACGGCAAGTCAAATACACCCCTGCTGTCACCATCGTTGCTGCGTGAATCAACGCAGATACTGGTGTAGGACCTGCCATCGCATCAGCAAGCCAAGTTTGCAGTGGAATCTGTGCCGATTTACCTGCTGCGCCCAAGAACAACATTAACGCTGTCCAAAATGCAATATTGCTATCAGTCAAAATGGTCTTGGCATTTTCAACGATATATACCGTATCGAGTGTGCCAAATTGTTGATACAACAAGAACAGCGCAATCAATAAGAACACATCACCAACACGTGTGACGGTAAATGCTTTGATCGCCGCCCAGCCATTGGCAGGATTTGAATAATAAAAACCAATCAACAGGTATGAACACAGACCAACGCCTTCCCAGCCCAAGAATAACAACGCCAAGTTGTCACCGAGCACCAAGATCAACATGCTCGCCACGAACAAGTTGAAATAGGAGAAGAAGCGTGCATAGCCATCTTCACCACGCATATACCATGAGGCAAAGATGTGTATCAGGAAACCAACACCTGTAACCATACCCAACATGAGTAATGATAAGCCGTCCAAGTGCAAGCCAAAGGTCGTTGAAAAATCACCGACATTAAACCATGTCCATAAGTATTGATTGTATGCGGTACCGTCTGCTTGAACGAATTCAATTCCTGCAAACAATGCCACCAACGCTGATAAACCGACTGAACCAACACCGATCAGTGCTGCCACATTTTCAGAAAGTTTATCGCGACCCGCCGCCAATAAGATAAAACCAATCAGCGGAAATAGAATTGTTAAATATAAATAACTCATCCGCGCATCTCACTAGCTGCATCCACATCCAAGTGATGGAAGCGGTGATAAAACTGAAGGACAATCGCAAGTCCGATACATGCCTCGGCTGCTGCCAAAGTCAGAATCAAAATAAACATGATCTGACCATCAGGCTGTGCCCAAACACTGCCCGCCAAAACAAATGCCAACGCTGCAGCATTCATCATCACTTCAAGACTCATCAGAATGAATAATAAATTGCGCCGAACCATGACCCCACAAAAGCCCAATGCGAAAAGAATGGTCGCAAGGATTAGTCCGTGTTCGATAGGAATATGACCCATTAACCTTGCTCCTTCTGATCTTCGTCAACTGGTACACGCTTCCCGAGATGATACGCTGCAACCAATGCTGCAAGTAATAACATCGCTGCGACTTCAACCAATAGTAAGTATTGAGTAAATAAAGCGGTTCCGACTGCTTTAGGACCAATGACTTCTTGACCCATTAACGGTAGATTTTCAGTATTGCCTTTGCTAATCATCCACACCAACACCACCGCCATGATCACGCTCATCGCCGTTGGCCAAGCCCACGTTTCAGAAGTGAGCCATGATTTTTCTTGTAAAACCGTGTGTGAACCAAGGTTCAGCATCATCACCACGAACACGAACAACACCATGATTGCCCCTGCATAAACGATGATTTCCAATGCCCCTGCAAATGGCGCACCAACGATAAAGAAAATCCCTGCCACCGCAAGTAAAGACACAATCAAGCTCAGCAAAGCATGGACAGGATTCGAGTTGGTAATTACTCGAATGGTCGAAATAATGGCTACCAACGCCATCAAATAAAATGGCCACATCATGGTAATAGACTCCGTACATCGACTGGCGCACTCTCACGTTGCGCTTGTCCTTTTTCTTTACCTGTCACTGCCATACCTGTGACGCGGTAGAAGTTATAATCAGGATATTTACCTGGCCCAGAGATCAGCAGATTTTCTTTTTCATAAACCAAATCTTGACGCACGTATTCACCAAGCTCAAAATCTGGTGTCAATTGAATCGCAGTCGTTGGACAGGCTTCTTCACACATCCCACAGAAAATACAACGAGAAAAGTTGATGCGGAAAAATTCAGGATACCAACGTCCATCTTCTTTCTCGGCTTTTTGCAGTGAGATACAACCTACTGGACAAGCCACTGCACAGAGGTTACATGCCACACAACGCTCTTCACCGTCAGGGTCACGAGTCAGGACAATACGACCACGATAACGTGGTGGTACAATGTCCTCGCCTTTGACTTCTGGATAAAGAATCGTGTCACGTGGACGGGTGGCATGGCTAAACACCATAAACAATGAACGAATAATCGTTCCTGCACCGACGACGACTTTCCCTAAGGAAGCTAACATATTAATCATTTTTCCCTGCCTCCTTAGTTACCATAAAATCACAGCACCAGTGACTAATAAGTTCACTAGCGCAAGCGGTAAACAGACTTTCCAACCAAAATTCATCACTTGATCATAACGTGGACGAATCAACGAACCGCGCGCCAAGATAAACATCATCATAAAGAATAAGGTTTTGATAATGAACCAGAATACAGGTGGCACAAATGGAATCTCAAGATTAAACGGCGCAAGCCATCCACCAAAAAATAGCGTCACGATCAATGCTGAAATAAGAATAATGTTGACGTATTCAGCAACGAAGAACATCCCCCATTTCATCCCACCATATTCGACGTGATAACCTTCCGCCAACTCTTGTTCAGCTTCAGGTTGGTCAAATGGATGACGATGCGTTACTGCCACACCAGCAACCACAAAGATCAAGAAACCTAAGAATTGTGGAATGATAAACCACACATCACGCTGTGCTTCAACGATCTCACGCAAGTTAAATGAACCCGCAATCGCCACCACACCCATCAATGAAATACCCAAAAACACTTCATAAGAAATGGTTTGTGCCGCAGAACGTAGACCACCGAGCAAGGCATATTTGTTATTCGATGACCAACCACCGAACAATACCGCATAGACTGCAATCCCAGCCATCGCCATGAAGAACAATAGCCCGATATTCATATCCGCCACACCCAGCGACGGACTCACAGGAATCACCATAAAGGATAAAACCGCAGTCGCCATCGCCACAGCAGGCGCAAGACGGAACGTCAATTTATCAACAAATTTCGGTGTCCAGTCTTCTTTAAACATGATCTTGAGCATGTCGGCGACGATTTGGAACATCCCAAAAGGGCCAACACGGTTTGGACCATAACGGTCTTGCCATAAACCCAGCAAACGACGCTCGATAAATGACATCAACGCTGCCATGAGTACCACGACAAGCATAATGACAATGGCTTGAATCACTAAGAAAGCGGTTTCATAGCCGACAGCCCAACTTGGTAGAACGCGTAAAGATTCATTCATGATTTACACTCCTACCGCTTGCGCTTCAACAGACACCGCAACAGGCTCTGCTAAAGAAATGGTTGGCGCAAGTCCAACTGGATAACCGATATACCCTGTCGGTAAATATTCAATCACTTGAATCGGTAAATTGACAGTGCTATCGCCTGCTTTGACTGTAATGCGTTGTCCATCTTGTAGATTCATACGTGCTGCATCTTGCTCACCCACCGCAAACATCGCTTCTGGAATGCGTGATTGCATCGCAGGGGTTTTCACCGTGAATTCACCCGAGGCAAAAATGTGATGCATTGGTACAAGGCGGAACGCGTCAGGGTTGGCAACCACGGCATTCGGTGCAACATAAGTTCGTGCAGGACGCTTCGCCAACCGATCGAATAAACGAATGCCTGAATCACCACCTTTGAGATGTCCACCGACTTGATCTTGATATTTGTTCCAAGATTGCGGTGAGTTCCAACCTGGTGCCCAAGCAAATGGGATCAAAGACGAGGCTTTTTGTGGACCCACATAACCTTCCATCGAGAAGGTCAATGCAGAATCGGTATCTACAGGTTGTTTTGGCTCATGTACATTCAGCGGTGCAACGATTGCTGTACGCCCTGAATAACGACGTGGTTCACGGGCAATTTTCAAACCATGAATACGATAGTCGGCATTCGGTGCAACATCGGCAATCGCTTCAAGTTGCGGTACATTTTTCGCAACACTATCAACCACATGATCGAGTACAGTCCATGAAATGTCTTTTGATTTCAAACCTGTTTCAATGGCATGCAACCAACGCCAAGACTCTTTGATCACATATTCAGGCTTGTAGTAGCTTGGATCATAAACTTGATAGAAACGCTGTGCACGCCCTTCTTGACTGACCACTGTGCCATCTGCCTCAGCAAAACTTGCCGCCGACAAGACATAATCCGCCACTTTCACCGTTGCAGTTTCGCTATGATCTAGTACGATCACACTGTCTGCTTTATTCAGTGCAGCTTTGACTTGTGCTTCAGGCAACTGACGGAACAAATCATTTTCTACAATGATCAATGCATCATAATCTTGTGCCAAAGCTTGCTCTAAGCTCTGACCACCAAATAGCGCCAAGCCCATCGAGTTGACTTCAGGAACCGTCAAACTCAAGCCTGCTTTTTCACCCAAAGCCTGCGCCACACTTGCCGCCGCCTCCATGATCGCAGGATCTTGTAGGCTAGTACCTGAAATAATGAGTGGTTTATTCGCTGTTTGTAAGCTGTTCGCCATGGTTTCAGCGAATGCTTTGGCATCATCATCCAATCCTGTGATCGACTGACCTTGTAACGCCGCTGCTACCGCAAAACCTAAACGTGCAATATCGTTCGGTGAGGCAACCACTTCGGATTCTGCAATATCAGAAAGGCGCGTTTGTGTTGCCGCCAAGATATACACTGGCGATTTTGCGTGTTGTGCAATACGTTGTACAGGCTCAGCAAGCCAGTCTTGGGTTTTGCGTTCCGCTGCCATTTGTTTGGCTTTATTTTTCGCCGACTGACGTACAGACAATGCCATGCGAGGTGCTGTTTGGGTTAAATCTTCACCCAAAATGAGCACCGCATCGTAACTTTCGATCTCACGCATACTTGGGTTATAAATACCCTGTGTTTGCATAATATCAGCAGCGAGCTCTACCAAACTTTGCGTTTTTTGGCTCATGCCTGTTGAGTAATTTTCCTTACCCACCAATTCACGTAGCGCAAAGTTTGATTCCAAACTTGCCCGTGGTGAACCAATACCCAAAACCTTTTTCGCTTTAATGGTCGCAATCACTTGGTCTAAGGCATCATCAGTGCTTAAAGTGCTGATATTACCATTGGCACGAAGCTGTGGCTGACGTGGGCGATCGGCACGATTGACATAACCTGTGCCAAAACGACCTTTATCACAGAGGAAGTATTGATTGACATCGCCATTGAAACGATTTTCTACACGGCGAATTTCACCATAACGCTCACCTGGGGAGATGTTACAGCCACTTGAACATCCATGACAGACGCTAGGTGCGTACTGCATATCCCATTTACGGTTATAGCGTTCAGAATGAGTTTTATCGGTAAATACACCTGTAGGACAAACTTCAGTTAAGTTGCCTGAGAATTCAGATTCTAAAGTGCCTGACTCTGGGCGACCGAAGTAGACACGTGACGCATTGGCATAGACACCGAAGTCTGTACCGCCCGCATAGTCTTTGTAATAACGCACACAGCGATAGCATGCGATACAACGGTTCATTTCATGTGCAATGAATGAACCGAGTTCTTGATTGTGATGGGTACGTTTGGTAAAGCGATAACGACGACGATCGTGCTGTGTCATCACGGTCATATCTTGTAGGTGACAATGCCCACCCTCTTCGCAGACTGGACAGTCGTGCGGATGGTTGGTCATCAGCAACTCTACAATCGAAGCACGGAAATCAACCGCCTCTTTGTCTTCAATTGAAATATAGGTATTGTCTGAAGCTGGTGTCATGCACGACATCACCAAACGACCACGAGTGTCTTCTGGATTTGCATATTGTGTCACTGCACACTGGCGACAAGAGCCGACCGAACCTAAGGATGGATGCCAACAAAAATAAGGAATATCAATTCCCAAAGACAAACATGCTTGCAGCAAGTTCTCTGAGCCATTGACCTCATATTGTTTTCCATCGACATGTATAGTAGCCATAGTCGAATTCCTTATACTTGTTCAACGTGTTGAGCTTCTGCAACAGGACGATTGATCACTTTTGCCTCAAACTCATGACGGAAATATTTCAGCGCACCCATTAATGGTTCCATCGCACCTGGTGCGTGGGCACAAAAGGTTTTGCCGATCCACAGTTTTTTGGTCAGCTCGGTCAGATGTTCAACATCTTCCATTTTTCCTTCACCATTTTCGAGTGCTTTTAATGCTTTAACAGCCCATGGCAAGCCATCACGGCAAGGCGTACAGAAGCCACACGATTCACGTGCAAAGAATTCTTCTAAGTTACGCACCGCAGACACCATACACTGCGACTCATCCACCACCATCAGCAAACACGTGCCTAGACGTGAGCCTGCTTTCATAATGCTTTCAGAGTCCATTGGCAGATCAATATGTTCTGCTGCCAAAAAGTCAGTCGATGCCCCGCCCGGTAGCCATGCTTTGAGGGTTAAGCCATCACGCATACCGCCTGCATGCTCTTCAATCACTTCACGGGCAGTTGTACCAAAAGGAAGCTCCCATAAACCTGGGAATTTCACCTTGCCTGACGCACCATAGATCTTGGTACCTGGATCCTTGGACTTGCCTGCAGATAAGCCCACATACCACTCTGCACCACGAAGCATGATTGCAGGGAGGTTGTTAAAGGTTTCCACGTTATTGACAATTGTCGGACGACCCCATGCCCCTGCCACTTGTGGGAATGGTGGTTTGGTACGAGGATTGGCACGACGACCTTCGAGTGAGTTAATCAATGCTGTTTCTTCACCGCAGATATATCGCCCTGCGCCTGTGTGTATGTTTAGATCAAAGCTCCAACCCGAATCAAGAATATTGTCACCGAGGTAGCCTTTGGCACGGATTTGCTCAATTGCTTCATTCAGATATTGCGCTGCTTCGATATATTCACCACGGATAAAGATATAACCGTGTGTTGCTTCAAGCGTATAGCCTGCAATCAACATCCCCTCGATCAATTGATGGGGTAATTTTTCCATCAACAAGCGATCTTTAAAGGTACCCGGTTCCATCTCATCGGCATTACAAATCAAGTAACGTGGTCCTGAGTTATCATTTGGTGCCATTAGTGACCATTTGATCCCTGCGGGGAAGCCTGCACCACCACGACCTTTAACAGTCGCTGCTTTGATGAGTTCAAGTACTTCATTTGGCGTCATCGATACGGCTTTTTTCAGCCCTTGATAACCTTCCAACGCTTCATAATCATCCGCACTACGCACATGTTCTTGCTTACTCAAACGCCATGTCAATGGGTGCGTTTCAGGATTGCCGTCGCCGTAGATTGGTTTTGGTTCGGTATTCATAGATACTTCTCCAAGAGCTGTTTGACAGAAGACACATCAACTAAACCATGGGTATCTTCATCAATCATTAAAGTTGGCCCTTTATCGCAGTTCCCTAAGCAACAAATCGGCAATAGTGTAAAGCGTCCATCCGCTGTGGTCTGACCGTATTGAATACCAAGCTCACGTTGGAATGCGTCTGCAAGGCTTTCTGCCCCCATCAAGAAACACGCAATCGAGTCACATAATAAAATCACATGTTTACCAACAGGTTGACGGTAAATACGATTATAGAATGTTGCCACACCTTCAAGATCAGCCACGCTTATGGTAAGCATCTGTGCGATGGCATGCAGCTGTGCATCATCGACCCAACCATTACGGCGTTGTACACATTTCAACGCATCAAGTGATGCCGCACGTGGATCTGGATAATGTCCAATGTGATGCTCAATGTCGTGAATTTCTTCAGGAGTCAAAATCCCTTCCACACTGACACGAGGCTTTTTATCTGTCAAAATCATCATAATGCTGTACCTCTAGCGATCCACGTCTGCCATAACCACATCAATGGTCGCCAAATAAATGATTAAGTCAGACACTAGACTGCCGTTAATCACCGAAGGAATTTGCTGTAAGTGCGTGAAGGTCGGCGTACGAATACGTGTACGATAACTCATCGTCGCTTTATCCGAGGTGAGATAATAGGTACTCGCCCCTTTCACCACTTCCGCCATAAATGACGACTCACCCGCAGGCATGACAGGTCCCCAAGACACACTCAAGAAGTGATTAATCAAGGTTTCAATGTCTTGCAAGGTTTTGTCTTTTGGTGGTGGTACAGCCAATGGATGATCCGCTTTATACGCACCAGAAGGCATATTATCCAAGCACTGTTTAATGATTTTTAGCGACTCACGAATTTCATAGAAATGCACCATGACACGTGCATAAGCATCGCCTTCGTACTCAACTGGCACTTCAAAGTCGTAATTTTCATAGCCACTATATGGACGATATTTACGCACATCAAAGTCAATACCTGTGGCACGCAAACCTGTTCCAGTCACACCCCAAGCGAGTGCTGACTTGGCATCGTACTGCGCCACATTTTTGGTACGTCCGACAAAGACTGAGTTTTTAAGCGCTGCCTTGTGATATTCATCCAAACGCTTTGGCATCCAATCAAGCAGCTCTTTAACCAATGTATGCCAGCCATTCGGCAAATCATGCGCTGTACCACCGATACGGAACCACGCTGGGTGCATACGGAAGCCAGTAATTGCCTCAACGATATCATAGACTTTTTGACGATCGGCAAACATATAGAATACTGGCGTCATACCACCTGTATCCTGAATCGCTGTACCAATATAAAGCAAGTGGTTATTGATGCGGAATAATTCGGAGAGCATGACACGGATACACTGCGCGCGATCAGGCACAGTAATACCCGCCATTTGCTCAACTGCCATCACGTATGGCATGTTTTGCGCTACACCGCCGAGATAATCGACACGGTCAGTATAAGGAATAAATGAGTGCCATGTTTGACGCTCGGCCATCTTTTCCACACCACGGTGGTGATAGCCAATATCAGGTACGCAGTCTAATACTTCTTCGCCATCGAGCTGAAGAATGACACGGAATGCACCATGCGCAGATGGATGGTTTGGACCCAAGTTCAAGAACATGAAGTCTTCGTCATCATTACCACGCTTCAAGCCCCAATCTTCAGGCACAAAACGCAAATGCTCTTGCTCAAAATCCTGCTTGGCTTGATCTTGCATATACGGCGTATATTCCGTCGCACGTGCAGAATATTCTTTACGTAGCGGATGACCTTCCCAATATGTCGGTAGCAAAATACGACGAAGCATTGGATGACCTTCGAAGTTGATTCCGAACATGTCATACGCTTCACGTTCGTACCAGTTGGCATTTGGCCAAATATTGCTTGCGGTTGGGATATTTAAGTCCGCATCGCTAAGTGCGACTTTAATACGAATATCAGTATTACGCTCCAAAGATAATAAGTGATAAAACACGGTAAAATCAGAGGCAGGCAATCCATCACGATGATTTCGCAGACGCTCATCCATTGCAGAGAGGTCAAACAGCATCACATAAGGACGTGACACCGTACGCAAAAACATCAATACATCTTGAACTCGAGAACGTTCAACCCAGACGGTTGGGAAATTATCAAACGTCGCTTGCACATAGAAGTTTTCACCAAATTTATTTTTCAGTTCTTCTACGATTGCAAATGCTGGACGTGAATCGTGTTCCACTTCTGGCATAGTAGCTTCAGTTTCAGCCATTGGCTTGGCTTCCTATTTATAAAAAATTCGGTTCGCTAAACTGACTTGACTGCGCCGAAACGCAGTATATCAATCATCAGCCTGTTATTTAATCTCATCCATTGAGCGCAGATTTTTCACTGCAATACGCTCGGCATTTTTTCGATCACGTTCAGGCGTCATTTTTGGCTTATAAATTGGTTGTAGATCATCACCAATCACCGCTGACAATGGACGGCGCTCCAGTTGGATTTGATCTTGTAACAACATCAATGCTTGAATCAGTGCTTCTGGGCGTGGCGGACAACCTGGCACATAAACGTCTACCGGGATAATTTTATCAACGCCTTGCACCACAGAATATATATCGTACATGCCACCAGAATTGGCACATGCACCCATTGAAATCACCCATTTCGGTTCAAGCATTTGCTCATAAAGGCGTTGAATCACGGGTGCCATTTTTACAAAACACGTCCCTGCAACGATCATCAAGTCTGCCTGACGAGGTGAAGCACGAATTACCTCGGCACCAAAACGTGACATATCATGCACACCGGTCAAGGTGGTGGCATATTCCACATAACAGCATGATGTGCCAAAGTTAAATGGCCAAACAGAGTTTTTACGCCCCCAGTTGACTGCTGTATGCACAACATCTTCAAGCTTGGTCATGAATACATTTTTATTCACTTCCTCTTCAAGAGGATCAGTGACAATTTGACGCTCTTGGAGAGGATACTGATCCGCATTAGGATTGGCACGGGTTAGGGTATATTTCATCCCGCATTACTCCTTAAGTTGTTGTTGGGCTATTTCTGTTTGATCGTTTTGCGATGTCTTAATCGCAGATTGCGCAGGAATTTTTCCTGTTGGATCTTGCACCAGCTCTTCAATACTATTGAATTTTGTGATCGCAGCAATATCCATATTTGGAGAGCCAAGCTTCGGCTTAATTCCTGCCGCTTTACGACGATCATGCGGTGCCCAGTTTAATGCGCCTGTGCTCATCTCATAAATCAAACCAATCAACAATACCAAAATAAAAACAGCAGCGGCAATAAAACCTATCCAGCCGACTTCTCGAACGGAGGTTGCCCATGCATAGAGGTATAAGGCTTCTAAATCAAAAACCACGAAGAAAATCGCAACAAGATAAAACTTTGCTGACAAACGAATACGTGCGCCACCAGCGCTAACAACACCTGATTCGAACTGTTCTTGCTTTGCACGTCCCCACGCTTTGCCACCAAGAAGTAGCGGGACAGTCAACATAAAGACGCATAAAAATGTTACGCCAATCACAAAAGCAATAATCGCCCAATCATATGGAGTAATGGCACTCATGCGGGGAAACTCCTAGCAGGCCTTACAAAATAAATAAATTGGTAGCATTCAATCAATTCCATGACCAAATACATACAGAATACCTTGGCATTGTACCTGATTTTTTCATGCTGTTTCTAGACATAAGCACGATACTTTCGCAGTAAAATCTCATGAAAATACTTTTTTAACAGGCTGATTCTTAATAAATAAGACGCATTTTCATTATAGGCTTTTAAGCCACGCTTCATTTTACACAACCACTATGAAGCTAAGATTTGCTCAAAAAATAAATGTTTATGATATTTTTTCAGTATAATCGCTCACATAAGCCATTTTGATCTGACGCATTCATGCCCAACTTTACCCCAACTGACTTCTTACGTGATTTGCACATCTCAAGTCGTGTGGGAATCTTTGCGATCATTTTTGCAATCATTTTTAGCGCAGCAATGATTGGGGTTTTGTCTCGTCCTTTGTTTTTTCTAGCATCTTTTTGGCCTGCAAATGCTTTACTACTCGGCTTAATATTAAGGTTTCCTCAGTTACGTGGTATCGAAACTTGGCTCGGTGCTTTTGCGGGGTTTATGGTCGCAGACTTGAGCACGGGCAGTTATTTTTTATTGGCTTTCTCTTTAACGCTCGCTAATTTGCTCGAAGTGTTGAGTGCCGTGATGCTGTTTCAACTATTCCAGTTGAACTACCGCAAATACAACCAAGGCTTAACGTTTTTCTACATCTTACTTATCGTCACCGTGAGCTCTGCGGTAAGTGCACTCATCGCCATCATGACCGTTCCCAACCTACCAAACAGCTTTATCGACAATCAACATTTATTGATCGAGCTTTGCATGTGGTGGACAGCGGAAATACAAAATAATGTATTGATTCTACCGCTGGTGTTAAGTTTTCCAAGTTGGCTGGTAGTCCGAAACTTTATACAACGTTTCAAAGAGATTGAAGTACAGTGGCATGACTTTTTGCCGTTATTAGGCGTCATTCTATCGACGGTAGTTGCGATGAATTTTGGTGGTCCAGGCGCACTCACCTTTCCGATTGCCGCATTGATTTGGGCAGCACTACGTTATGGTTTCTTTAGCTTATCGATTATCAACTTCGCAGTGTGCATGGTGTTGTTTTATAGCATCATTTTGGCGCTTCCAGAGATGAATGCAATCGACTACCTTCACACAAGCACATCCACTCGAATTGGCTTATTCATGCTTGCCATTTCTTCGATGACCGTTTGCCTCATCAGCTCCAATCGCAAGTATTTATTTGAAGAGATTTTATTTAATGTACAGCACGACTCTTTAACCAAATGTCTTTCACGACATTATTTTATGCAGTCTGCAAGCCAAGCAATCGACAGCATTCGAAATGATGCCACCTTGATGATGATTGATATTGATCACTTTAAACGCATCAATGACGAATTTGGTCATCAATCTGGCGATCAAGCATTACAGCATTTTGTGAAATCCACAAAAACCATGTTGCGTCAAAAGGATTTATTTGGTCGATTAGGCGGAGAAGAGTTTGCCATTTTATTACTGAACACAGACCTAAACGCCGCTAGACAGATCGGTGCACGCATTCAAGATAATCTTAAAAAACACCCATTAGATATTACAGACAATCAAAGTATTACCATTAAAATCAGCATTGGACTGACTAACATTCCACAAGCTGAAGCCTATCGAAGTCTTGACTTTTGGATATCACAAGCGGATCAGGCTTTATATCAAGCCAAATCTGAAGGCAGAAACCAAATTCGTGTCGCCAATCAAACGTAGACAATTATTTTTATCATAAATATTCAAGGGTCTTAGGAAGCAAACATATATCAATTATATGGTAACTTCCTAATATGAATGTAAAAAATAGGTACTACAGCTGTTCTAAAATCACAGAGGCTAAATTCAGACGACTTATACGTTGTTTTGCTTTAGATTTAACCGCTTCTAACACAGCAGAATTGACTGGTATTTCAGTTCGTTCTACAAACTCTATTTTTCTTAAAATTCGCCATCGAATTGCCGAACATTGTGAACTGATATCACCTTTACAAGGTGCTGTTGAAGTCGATGAGTCGTATTTCGGTGCTCATCGTGTAAGAGGGAAACGTGGTCGAGGAGCTTATGGTAAAACCATTGTATTTGGACTCTTAAAGCGTAATGGAAAAGTTTATACAGAAATTGTCCCAGACTGTTCTAAAAACACCCTGCCAGCTATTATTCGTGGGCATGTTGATTTAGGAACTGTGATTCATTCTGATGGTTGGCGTGGTTATGATGGCTTAGTCGACATTGGTTATGACAAGCACTTTCGAGTGAATCATGGAATGAATGAGTTTGCTGATGGAGAGCGACATATCAACGGCATTGAGTCCTTTTGGAGCTATGCCAAAAGGCGGTTAGCAAAATTCAATGGAGTAGCCAAACATACTTTTTATTTGCATCTGAAGGAAACCGAATATCGTTTCAATCATAGGCATGATAATTTGTATCTTGAACTACTCAAATTATTACGAAATAATCCACTTTAGCTTCCTAAGACCCATATTCAAATTTTGTTTTAAGTTTATATGACTTCAGTTGAATCTTCAGCAGGATCAGATTTTCTTAATCGCCTATGCAATGGAGTTTTGCTGACACTTTGCTTTACAGGCCATGTCATCGTGAACCGTGCACCACCAAGTGTTGGACTTTGATCCACTTCAACTTTCCCGCCAAACCAATACGCGATTCGACTGACGATCGACAAGCCTAAACCATAACCACCTGAGGCGCGAGTTCGGCTGTCATCTAGCCTAGCAAAGGCTTCAAAAACTTTTTCACGGTCTTTTTCGGCAATCCCCTGCCCATCATCTTCAACGCAGACATAAGCATAATTATTTTCCACGCCGCCACTGACTCGTATCATTGAATCACTATAACGCAATGCATTACCGACAAAGTTTTGCACCACACGATGCAAGTAACGATACTCCGCCTCAACCTCAACATCTACGGCAGGTAAATCGGTGGTTATGTTTTTGTCTTTTCTGATAATCTCAGACTCGTCTACGACTTGTTGTAACAGGTTTTTCAAAACGACCTGCTCAAAACTCAAAGATGGCGTCCCTTGTTCAAGCTTGGCATAGGTCATGATCTCATCAATGAGCTTATTTAACTCTTCAATGTCTTTGTCGATCATTTCCATTTGTGAGATACGTGCTTCATAATCATCGGTATCCGTCAGCATCTCCATACCAAAGCGTACTCGGGCAACTGGTGTTCGTAGCTCATGCGACACCGCACGCGTCAACTCTTGTTGCGCTTCGATCAAACGCTGAATATGCTCAGTCATCATATTGAAGCTTAAGCCAAGATTTGCCATCTCATCATTGCCTTCAATACTAACACGTGTTCTCAAATCACCCTTTCTGACACGATTTAATGCTTGACGCACTTTGCCGATTTTTCGCTCTAAAGGCAAAATTAAGAAATAAACACCCATGATCAGTAAGAATAGACTGAATAAAACCACACCTGCAAAGACTTTAAATGGCAACCAATTGAAAATCGGCACAGGCCCCAAGACCAATACTCGATTTGGCACATTGGTATATGCCGACACAGCGGAAATCGTTGTGCCCTGCATGGTTGCACTATCACGATAAAGCAATATGGTTTGGGTTTTGTCTGTGCGTAAACGGCTAATCTGATCCATATCAAGATTGAGATCAGACAATTTTTCGAATGCAATTGGGTATGAGAAATACGGCTGTAATTCTTCTAATCGTTGTTGTTCTGCGCCTGGGTAGTAAGTCAAATCTTCCAACACCAAAATTGGAATCATTTTGATCTGCACCTCGGAAAGTTTATCAACTTTTATGTGCAAATAAACATTGGGCTGACCATCAACTTGCGTATAAATATCACCAACGATTTGTGTTGGATCATATCGTACGATCGAACGACCATCACTTAAACGCCGACGTTCCGTACGTGATAAGTCAAGATCCGTACGTGGCACAAACTCAAGTTGCAGCTCAAGTACTCGAGACACATCAGCCAACCAATCTTCTTGGCTTTGCTGTGTCGGTTGTCTTGCGAGCACTTCAGAAATCACATGCGCCACACCATCTGCCATTTGCTCACGATAGTCTTGCGCACGCTGATAATTAATAATCTGTACGATAATGTAAGCCAAGATCGCAACCAATGCCACTAAACACACTAGTCCAACATATATGCGAAGGAAAACACTATGTTTAAATGATGACACGGATGCCTCTTGACGTCACAAATTACAGTTAATCACACATAATGCGCTTAGGCATTATTGGATTCTTTCACGAACAAATAACCTTTACTGCGAACCGTTTTGATACGTTTCGGGTTTTCAGGATCATCGCCGATCTTTGGACGAATACGTGAAATACGCACGTCAATCGAACGATCTTGACCGTCATATTCAATACCACGCAAACGCTCGAAAATATCTTCACGAGACAAGATGCGACCTGCATTCGAGGCAAGTAACCACAGCAAGTCATACTCCGCACTAGTAAAATCAACTAACTCGCCATCGAGCGTCACTGAACGACCGCCATTGTCAATGACTAAATCATCAAACTCCACACGTTGTGAAACCTCTTCTTCGACAGAATTATCTGTACGACGAAGGAGCGCACGGATACGTGCAAGCAAAACACGTGGTTGAACTGGTTTTGGCACATAGTCGTCCGCACCCATCTCCAAACCAAGCACTTGATCCATATCTTCGGTACGTGCAGTCAACATCAAAATTGGATGATGATACTGAGAACGCACTTCACGACAAACGGTCAAACCATCCGCACCCGGCAACATCACATCGAGTACCACCAAATCTGGTTGCTCGCTGATAATTCGACGAATGGCACGATTACCGTCTGTTTCCACCCCTACTTCCAAACCATTGCGAATCAGATATTCTTGCGTCAAATTCGCAAGACGTTCATCATCTTCTACAATTAAAATTTTCGGCAATTTTTCTTCTTGCGACATTTCCATTCCTCTAAATTAATGATGCATCTTATTCAAATTAAATAAAAAATTAGAATAATAACGCATCTTCTGATGCACCCAATATACACGCGTTTACAATGTAAACAAGTCCCCTTTCACCAAAAATTACACTCTCTATAAAATTGTATTGCTTATCACAGTTACATTGTAAACTTAAGTAAAAATAGCTAATGAAATTTACACTCTGCTTACATTTCAACCTGATGATTGCGTGATGAGTGAATTGTAAAAAATTATATCAACAACTTATCCACAGACTTATCTATACGAGAAATCAAGCTTTCTTGTTAGTCTATTTCTGCACAAAAATATGCACACTTTTTAGCGGAAAAATAATTTCTATTGCTAAGTGTAGGAAACTAAATCAATTGCATCAAAAAAAGGATCTGATGCGAAAAGTCAAGATTGAATCGCAAGAAAAATTACCGTATCTTGTGTTTCATAGATTAAATTAACACAACTTATAGTGGTTTCGTTTTAGAAAGCGGTTCTTTGATATAACGTACTTTTAAAAATGGAAGCCATCGACTAAATACATGGAGCAGTGCCGTCATGAGCGTACTCGACACAACCCCAGGCGAATTACGTGTGATCAAGCGCACAGGTGATGTTGCCGACTTTAATGCCGAAAAGATTTCTGTTGCCATCGGCAAAGCATTCTTAGCAGTGGAAGGCGAACATAGCCATGATTCGAGTCGCATTCACGACCGTATCTCTGAGCTCACGCAAATGGTGATGAACACCTTTAAACGTCGCTTACCTTCTGGCGGTACGATCCATATCGAAGAAATTCAAGATCAAGTTGAATTGGCATTGATGCGCACAGGCGAGCAAAAAGTTGCACGTGCCTATGTGATTTATCGTGACAAGCGCCATTCTGAACGTCAAGGTCAAGGTGAAAATCACCACCCTACACTACAAGTCACCAATGCAGATGGCATGTTAAAACCGCTTGACTTGACCGCACTTGCCAATAGCGCAGAACGTGCCAGCCAAGATTTAGATGGTATCGACACGCAAGCGATCATCGACGAAACCGTGAAGAATCTTTACAACGGTGTCAAAGAATCTGAAATTGCCACCACCATGATGATGGCAACACGTACGCGTATCGAGCATGAACCGAACTATACGTATGTCACTGCTCGCCTACTGCGTGATGAATTGGTCAAAGTCGGTTTAGACTTTTTAGGGCTTGATGCAGACACCAATGAAAATGATGCGCTTGAAGCGTACTTGAACAAAGGCGTGAGTTTAGAACTGCTTGATCCTGAACTACTCAACTTTGATTTGAAAAAGCTTGCTGTTGCGATCAAGCCTGAACGGAGTAATCAGTTTACTTATTTAGGTCTACAGACTTTATTTGATCGTTATTTCATTCATAAAGATGGTGTGCGTTTTGAATTACCACAACTCTTCTTTATGCGTGTGGCGATGGGTCTGGCAATCCAAGAAGATGATCGTGAAGCACGTGCGATTGAGTTCTACGACTTATTATCAAGCTTTGACTATATGGCTTCTACGCCGACCTTGTTTAATGCAGGGACACTTCGTCCACAGCTTTCGAGCTGTTATTTGACTACTGTGCCTGACAATTTGTTCGGTATCTATGGCGCAATTCGTGACAATGCGATGTTATCAAAGTGGGCAGGTGGTCTAGGCAATGACTGGACACCTGTACGTGCTTTGAACTCGTACATTAAAGGCACCAATGGTAAATCGCAAGGTGTCGTACCATTCCTCAAAGTCGTGAATGACACAGCAGTTGCAGTCAACCAAGGCGGTAAGCGTAAAGGTGCGGTCTGTGCCTATCTTGAAACATGGCACTTAGACATTGAAGAGTTCCTTGAGCTGCGTAAAAACACGGGGGATGATCGTCGTCGTACCCATGATATGAACACCGCAAACTGGGTACCTGACCTATTTATGCAACGTGTTTTAGAAAATGCAGAATGGACCTTATTTAGCCCATCAGATGCACCTGATCTACACGATTTGACAGGGACAGCTTTTGCAGAGCGTTATGCGCACTACGAAGACTTGGCAGCGAAAAAAGAAATCTTGCACAAGAAAGTCAAAGCACAAGACTTGTGGCGCAAGATGCTTTCAATGCTATTTGAAACGGGTCATCCATGGATCACGTTCAAAGATGTCTGTAACTTGCGCTCTCCGCAACAACACGTTGGCGTGGTGCATTCATCGAATCTGTGCACTGAGATTACCCTCAACACAGATCAAGACGAAATCGCTGTATGTAACTTAGGTTCTATCAACCTTGTACGTCACATCACTGACGGTCAACTTGACCATGCAAAACTTGAAAGCACAGTAAAAACTGCGGTGCGTATGCTCGATAACGTGGTAGACATTAACTACTACGCTGTTGAACAAGCTCGTAATTCAAACCTCAAACACCGCCCTGTCGGTATGGGCATCATGGGCTTCCAAGATGCGCTGTATGAATTGAATCTTGCTTATGGCTCTGATGAAGCGGTGGAATTTGCCGATCGCTCGATGGAAGCGATTAGCTACTTTGCCATTCAAACCTCAAGTGATCTTGCGATTGAACGTGGTGCGTACACCACATTCAAAGGATCACTATGGGATCAAGGTATTTTGCCAATCGACTCACTAAACAAAGTCGCCGCGACTCGTCCTGAAGGCATGTTTGAAGTGGATCGTTCAATGACTTTAGACTGGGATAGCTTGCGTGCCAAAGTACAAAAAGACGGTATGCGCAACTCGAATGTGATGGCGATTGCACCAACGGCGACCATTTCAAATATTTGTGGTGTATCACAATCGATTGAGCCGACTTTCCAAAACTTGTATGTGAAATCAAACTTGTCAGGTGAATTCACCGTGATCAACCCGTATCTTGTTCGTGCATTGAAAGATCGTGGACTTTGGGATGTAGTGATGGTCAACGACTTGAAACACTATGAAGGTTCGGTACAGAAGATCGCACGTATTCCACAAGACTTGAAAGACGTATTTGCGACTGCATTTGAAGTTGAGCCTCGTTGGATCGTTGATGCGGCAAGCCGTCGTCAAAAATGGATCGACCAAGCGCAATCATTGAACTTGTATATCTCTGGTGCGAACGGTAAGAAACTCGACATCACTTATAAAATGGCTTGGTTACGTGGCTTGAAAACCACTTATTACCTCCGTGCTTTGGGTGCGACTTCTGCAGAGAAATCAACCATTAACACAGGTGCATTGAATGCAGTAAAACCTGCAACGATGGCAGCAGCAGTTGAGCCTGAGCCAGCAGTTGCTCAAGAAGTTGCGCAACAAGATGATGGTTTCACCAATGCAGCGCCAGTGCCACAAGCTTGTAGCATTGACAATCCTGACTGTGAAGCGTGTCAGTGACAGTAAGAGGCGAATCAATAGATAAATCGTCGTAAAGATGAATCATGGCTCGGCGTGTTTTACTCAATTCAAAACACGCTGACTATCTGACAAAAAACGATTTTAAGTATTTTGAAATATAGCGAGATTATAATATGTCAATTCTAAGCTGGGACGACTTTGAAGATGATGCACAAAAGCATGCTCCTGCGACATCCCCATCTGCGCCCGTCGCACCGAAAGAAGCGCCTGTACAGAAAGTGGTATTTGATGGACAGCCACAAGCGCAGAGCGTGGCTCCTGCAAAATCCCCTGCACCAACAGCAAATGGAAATGCAATTGATCCAACCGATTCGATGGCTCGAGCATCTGAATCCTTAAAACATTTAGATGTTGCACCAGGTCTTGAAGAGCTGGAAATGGGTGCAGGTCGTGTAGAGGTCGAAGATAAGCGCATGATCAACTGTCGTGCCGATCTCAACCAACTTGTACCTTTCCGCTATGAGTGGGCGTGGCAAAAATATCTTGATGGCTGTGCCAACCACTGGATGCCTCAAGAAGTCAACATGAACCACGATATCGCATTGTGGAAATCTGAAAATGGCTTGACCGATGACGAACGTGTGATCGTGAAACGCTCATTAGGTTTCTTCTCTACTGCAGATTCATTGGTTGCGAATAACTTGGTTTTGGCGATCTATCGTCTGATCACCAATCCAGAATGTCGTCAATATATTTTGCGTCAAGCATTCGAAGAAGCGATTCACACCCATGCTTATCAATACTGTATTGAGTCATTAAGCATGGACGAAGGCGAAATCTTCAATATGTACCGTGAAGTCCCGAGTGTGGCACGTAAAGCCGCTTGGGGATTGAAATACACCCAATCGCTTGGTGATCCAAGCTTTAAAACAGGTACGACCGAAGATGATCAACAATTGCTCCGCAACTTGATCGCATTCTACTGTGTGCTTGAAGGCATCTTCTTCTACTGTGGCTTTACCCAAATCTTGAGTATGGGTCGTCGTAACAAGATGACTGGTGTGGCTGAGCAGTTCCAATATATCTTGCGTGATGAGTCGATGCACGTGAACTTCGGTATCGACATGATTAACCAAATCAAGATCGAAAATCCACAGCTTTGGACGAAAGACTTCCAACAAGAAGTGATCCAAATGATCTTGGAAGGCACCATGCTTGAAATCGAATATGCTCGTGATACCATGCCACGTGGCGTACTCGGTATGAATGCTGCGATGATGGAGGAATATCTGAAATTCATCTCTAACCGTCGTCTAACACAACTGGGTTTGCCTGAGCAGTTCAAAGGTGTGAATAATCCATTCCAGTGGATGTCTGAGATGATGGATTTGCGTAAAGAGAAAAATTTCTTTGAAACACGTGTGACGGACTATCAGACTGGTGGTGCGTTAAGTTGGTAATGAACCGATTGAATTGCAATAACTAAAAGATGAAGTCACATATTAAAATCCCCCTTCAGTTAAATCCAACTGAAGGGGGATTTTCGATTCATAGCGCTAACAGTCTACAATGACATATCAACAACAATACGCCCATCAATTTTGCCTGCTTCCATGCGATCAAAGATATCATTGATGTTTTCTAAAGGTTCGACACTAATGTGTGCCTTGACCTTTCCACGTGCAGCAATCTCTAAAGCTTCTTTTAAATCAAGTCGTGTACCAACAATCGAACCACGTACAGTAATCCCTTCAAGTACCATATCAAAGATCGACAAATCAAATTTACCTGGTGGCAACCCATTTAACACCATCGTACCGCCACGACGGATAATTTGTACTGCTTGCTCAAAGGCTTTTGGCGAAACTGCAGTCACTAATACACCATGACAACCATCACCCGTGGCAGCCATCACAGCTTCTTTAACATCTTGTTTGAGCGCATTGATACCAACATCTGCACCTAGCTTTTGAGCTAGCTCAAGTTTCGAATCATCAACATCAATTGCAACAACATTAAAACCCATCGTTTTGGCATACTGTACCGCCACATGACCTAAACCACCAATACCAGAGATGGCAACCCAATCCCCCGTCTTAGCCTCTGTCATTTTTAACCCTTTATATACAGTCACACCTGCACACAAAATTGGTGCAATTTCGAGCAAATCAACACCCTCAGGAATCACGCCAACATACTCACCATCAGCTAGGCAATATTCAGCAAAGCTACCATTCACTGAATAACCTGAGTTTTGTTGCTCTTTACACAAGGTTTCCCAACCTGCATAGCAATGGTCGCAATGTCCACAGGCAGAATACAGCCATGGCACACCCACTTTATCACCGACCTTGAGATGGTGAATACCTTCGCCTATTTCCACCACTTCACCCACGCCTTCGTGTCCTGGGATAAATGGTACGGTCGGTTTTACAGGCCAGTCACCGTGCATCGCATGTAAATCTGTATGACAAACACCCGTAGCAATCATTTTCACTAAGACTTTACCTGTAGTGACTTTAGGGATTTCCACTTGCTTAATTTCTAAAGGTTGATTAAATGCTGTCACAACAGCAGCCTTCATAGTTCCCATCTTGTTATCTCCATTTCCTAGATATCAGCATCATTGATGATACCGATACTTTGACCATAACAAGATGAAGGTAGGTATTTGGTATGTGCGATTTAATTGAATCGCGAAAAGTTCAAACTGCGCATTCAATACACCTCAAATGCTAATCTAAGAAGATTATTTTGTCGATCAGAACAGCTTTGAAAATACCAAGGTAGCTGAGTAAATCTTATTCAACGTTATTTAAGATTCATTTTTATAAAAATAGAAACTACAAAAAACATAAACCCGAATTGAACTCCCTGTTCAATTCGGGCAATATGCGGTTGTGCGACGATTTTTGTTTTTATTAGGTCTTCCTTACCACATCTTTTCCATGATGATGTTCCATTCAGCTAAAATCTATCCATAGTGTGGGCTTCCAAGCCCGATCCTGCGCTGATGTAGTTATCTTAAGAAAAACTCGCTTTCGCCGAAAGTCGCAAATCACAACAGCTTTTGTAAGCTATTTCTTACAGTATTTTTACAATGAAGTACGATACTTTTATGGCGCTTGTACTTGACCATTTTGAATATCAGTTTTTAAGTTTTCTGTCCGAGATTTCTCAATACCTTCTTGGATTTTTTCATCTGCTTCTTCTTGATCGCCCTCTTCCTCTTCAATCTCTTCATGAATGCACTCATACATACGATCAGTTTGTAGTACGGTATAGACAGGAAAATGATCCGAGCCGATATGTGGTAGCCGTTCCATTTTTACTAAGGCGAAGTCAATGCTGTGAAAGACATGATCCAACGACCAACGGAAGCATGGATAGTCCGCATGAAAGGTATTGATAAATTTACGCCCAACACGTGGGTCAAGCAAACCACTGATGCGCTGAAACAGTCGTGTGGTCTTCGACCAAGCCACATCATTAAGATCACCCATCACAATACAGCTTTGATTCATATCTTTGATCGCATCGCCAACCATCAGTAGCTCTGCATCTCGCAAAGTTGACTCGGCGGCTTCCGTCGGGCTTGGTGGCTGTGGATGTAAACAATACAAATCAACTTCATTGCCCGAGCGTAAGATCACCGAAGCATGAATTGATGGGATTTCATCACTGAGTAAATGTTTGACTTCAGCATTTTTCAATTCAAGTTTGCTATAAAGATGCATGCCGTAAAGATTATCTAGCGGCACAGCAACACGATAAGGATAGTCCTTCTCAATGACACTTAGTGCATTTTGCCAAGATTGATCGGTTTCGAGAGTAAGTAGCAAATCAGGTTGGAGCTCATTAACGAGATTGATGAGCTTTTGATATTTACGATTCGGTGTCAATACATTCGATACGATCATCGAGATTTGCTTGTCAGGATTAAGGTCTTCTTGTCGTACTGATTTAACCTGATTTTTCCAAATAAAGGTATAAGGCAACACCATTTTGAGTTGATAAGCGATCGCAGCCATCAGCGCAATCAGTAAAATTTCACGCCATATCGTCCACGGCGCAGGCCACCAAAGCAGCCCTGCCAAAGTCAGCAAGCCGACTGTGAGCACTTGCAAACGTGGAAAATCGGCAACACGAAACCACCACTCATCACGAGGAATTCGTGAGGAGATGGTGAGCCAAATCACCAATAATGCCAAAATCACAAACAACAACATGCAATAAATCCCCAAACTTTTTATTCGTTTTGTTGCTAACGATTAATTTAACGCACCGATATTAACTAATGATGGCAGTTGATGCAGAAGTTTTTTGTTATTTATCAGATTTTAAAAGTTGAACGATTTATAAATATGGATTGTCACCTTGACCTTATCACCAAATAGAATTGTTACGACTTCGCAGGAGAAGTGCTGTGCAGAAGCTATTGCATTTGCTACACTTTAACCCCTTTATCGAGTTATTTTTTTAATTACAAAACCTGAGGCAAGATGACATGAAAGTAGGTTTGGTTGGCTGGCGTGGAATGGTTGGTTCTGTTCTGATGCAACGTATGGTTGAAGAAAATGATTTTGCGCACTTTGAGCCATTTTATTTTTCAACCAGTAATGCAGGTGGTGAAGCACCTACATTGGGTGGAAAGACAGCCCCTGCTTTGATGGATGCCAACGATATTAGTAGCTTGAAGCAAATGGACGTGATCGTCACTTGTCAAGGTGGTGACTACACCTCTGCGGTCTATCCACAGCTTCGCAAAGACGGTTGGAATGGCTACTGGATTGATGCGGCAAGCACATTACGCATGGCGGATGAAGCGATCATCGTGCTTGATCCTGTTAATGCCAATGTGATTAAAGATGGCTTAGCTAATGGTGTCAAAACCTTTGCAGGTGGTAACTGTACCGTATCTTTGATGTTGATGGGTTTAGGCTCTCTGTTCCAAAACAACTTGGTTGAGTGGATGACGGCGATGACTTATCAAGCTGCATCTGGTGCAGGTGCGCAAAATATGCGTGAGCTGATCACTGGTATGGGCTACCTGTACAACAATACCAAAGACTTATTGGATGATCCGAAGTCTGCAATCTTAGATATCGACCGTGAAATCGCCTCACTACAACGTGGTGACAGCTTTCCGAAAGCGAACTTTGGCGTGCCACTTGCAGGTTCATTGATTCCATATATCGACAAACAGCTTGAAAGCGGTCAGTCTAAAGAAGAATGGAAAGGTCAGGTTGAAACCAACAAAATCTTAGGTAATACACAGATCGTTCCAATTGATGGGCACTGTGTACGTATCGGTGCAATGCGTTGTCATTCACAGGCGTTGACCATCAAACTTCGTCAAGATGTGCCTTTGAATGAGATTGAAGACATGATCGCTCAATCTAACGAATGGGCGAAAGTCGTGCCAAATACACGTGAAGCATCAATGACTGATCTTACACCTGTAGCGGTAACTGGTACACTTTCTGTTCCAGTTGGTCGCTTGCGCAAAATGAACATGGGCAAAGAATACCTCGGGGCATTCACCGTGGGTGATCAACTCCTGTGGGGAGCAGCTGAGCCATTACGCCGTATGCTTCGCATCTTGATTGAAGATCAATCTTAAGCTGAAATAAAAGCAGAATTCGACTTGCTAACAAGCAACGAAGCATTGTAAGTTATACCGTAGAGTGAATTGATTTGCTCTACGGTTTTTTTCGACATTTTATTGCCTAGAAATTCACATTTGTGGCTAATATTGTTAGATGGAACAAAATTCAAGGGTGTGAGGTATTTACATCCACGGTGGTAAAGAAAATAAGTAAGACGGAACGATCATGGGATTGCAACACAAATTTGGGGTAGCTTTTTTACAGTTCGGCTTAGGGTTAACGACTTTAACGCCTATTATCAGCCATGCCCTTACCTTAGACCCTGTCAATATTGACTCATCTCGTGGTGAGCCGCTGTATGCAGAAATTCCTTTCCGTCAGGCACAAAGCAAAAAATCAATTAATGTCTCTATTGCACAGCCTTTTGAAAGCGGGGAAGTTGCTGTCTTGAATGAGGCAGAATACGCCCATTACAACTTCTATGTTCGTCAAAATGCTGATGGCAATGGCGTCATCGTCATCACTTCAAGTCGAGCAATCAATAGCAATGCGATTGACCTAACCTTGAAGATCGAAGATGCAGGACAAACACGAATTCAGCAAATTCGAGGCAGTTTGCCTAGCCGTATTGATCGCTTAAAAAGTAGCTTAAATGAGACTGTACTCAAGCCTCGTTATGTCACCAATGATCAAGACTTAAAACTTAACTTACCTGAAGTTTCCAATTTCCCTGAAGAAAACCAACTTCGTGTTGCAAATGTTGCACCACCAATGATGCAGAAACAAACCGTTCCAGAACCAGTTAAAAGTACTGTAAAAAGTATTGGTTTAGCAACATCTAATAACGCCACACCCCCTGTTGTCAGTACCCCAACTCAACAAGTTGCTCGTCAAACCACTTCGAGTACAGCAGTTGCCAAGCAAAATACACAAGTCTCGCAACAGCAGACACCATCACAAACAGCAACGACAAAACCAAATAATACAAATACCGTAGCACCATCTCCAAAAGGTGAATTAAACATCAATGTCACTCGTCGAGATGCAAGTCAACCTGTACCAAAAGCTGAACCAGTAAAGACTGCAAAAACTGTAAGCTCTGTAGCACAGCAATCTGCTGCAAAAGTTACAGCATCAAGCAAAACTACAACTCAACCGAAACCTATAGCCGAAAAAGCGAAAGTAAAAGCCACAAGCGTTAAAAAGGTACATAAGCAAACCCCACCAACGAACACTAATGCACAAGAAAAGCATAAAGTACAAGCCAATGAATCGCTCTGGGGTATTGCCAATCAAATCGCCAAGCAGGAAAGCGTTCCGATCCAGCAAGTGATGAAGCAAATCCAAGAAAATAATAAACATGCGTTTATTAACGGCAATCCCAATCAGCTCAAGCAAGGTGCAATTTTAAGCTTGAATTATCAATATCAAGCGCCAACAGAAAAACCAAAAGCGACCACGCAGTCTACGCCACCAAAAAAAACTGAAGCAACAACTGCATCCACTGCATCACTCGCTGCTAAAAAAGCAGAAAAACATTCACAAGCCCACATGAGTATTATTGCAGGTGATAGCAAAGGTACGACGCAGGGGAGCAAAAAATCCAAAGGTATCGACAAAAAAGTGGCAAATGAGCTAACTGTCCGTGTCAAACAAGCACGTCAAAGTGCATTAGGATTGCAAAATAATGTGCGTCAGCTTGATCGTGATTTGGTCGCTAAAGAACATCGAATTGCGTTACTCAACGCACGTTTAGCAGAACTTGAACAGCAGCTCAAAAAGCGCCAAACATCAGAAACAAAATCGTCTGAAAAAACCAAATCCAATGTCACATCTCAAGCAGAGGCTCGAGCAGAGCTACCGAATAAGGGACAATTTCAGACGTTATCAAATATCCATCAATATAAAATGAGTATGCAACAGGGGTTAGTCTAATTATGTCTACTGCAATTTTAGTCATCTGTGGGGTCATGCTGGTCGCAGCGATATTAATTCGTATGCGCCAAAAAAAAGCGGAAGAGGCACCTCAACAAAAGAAAGCAGCCAAATCCACTACTAAACCTAAATCATCAAAAAAAACCTCAACTGCTACTGCAAAACCTGAAAAAACAATTGAGAGCAAGCCCAAAAAAGAGATTAAACGCCCTCAAATCGATATCGACAATCTCACCTCAAAAATTGATGTGATGATTGCAGATCGTCAGTTCGCAAAAGCTGAAGGCATGATTAATCAAACCCTAAATCAAGATGCCTCTCATCATGTCTTATATTCAAAGCTAATGAATATCTATGTGTTGCAGCATGATGAATTCGCCATAAATCAGCTGCTCAACACTGTGCAAAATCAAGGACTAAACGAAGTTTACCAAGATTTATTCAGTCGAAAAGAAGCCTATTTAGAAGAAAAATCAAGTACAGCATCCATAGATCAAAATACTGCCGACACCGTAGAAAATGTGTCTAATTCGCAAGTATCCAGTCAAAGCTTAGATTTTGATAGCTTAAATGATTTCAATACACCTGAAACCACAAACAACGCACCACTTGAATTTGAATCAAAAGCCACTGGTTCTAGCACCACAAGTTTTGACGATCTTAGCTTCAATGTTGATAGCCCAAAAGTTGAACAAGCAGATACGTCACTCAACTTTGATCAATCCATTACTGAATCAAAGCCAAATGATGATAGCCAAAGTTTAGTTTTCAATCTAGATCAGGATGCTTCTGCACCCAAAACAGAAAGTACGCCATCTTTTGATTTTAATCTTGATCAACCATCTACTGAGCAACCAACAACAAATACAGACTTCAATCTTAACGAAACGACTGAACAAAGCGAATCAACATCATTTGAAGAGACAACAAACTTTGATCAGACCGCTAATATTGGCTTTGAGTCCGAAGCAAATCCGCTTGATGCACAAACAACTTTTGCCGAAGCTGATGATCCAATCACGCAAGCATTCCCTGCGCTCGCCCAAGTCAATCCAACAGCGCTAGACATCGAGTTGGCAGAGCAATATATTCGTCTCGGTGAAATTGCAGCAGCAAAACAACTATTAACCGTAGATCAAACACAACTAAGCGTCGATCAAGCTGAGAAAGTGCAACAACTTTTGCAGAAAATCGCTTAAGTTTTAATACACCACAACTTTTCAAGCTACAATAAGCAACTCTCAAGTTGCTTATTTTTTTCACATGATCTCAACACAGATAGCAGTGATCTATATGGGTGGTACTTTTGGCAGTATCGGAGCGCCTCTCTACCCTATGCCAGCGAAAGCATTTTTAGAAAAACTACAACAGCTTAGCATTAAATATCAATTTCAAGGCTTAGAAGAATATCTTCTGAATTTTTTTGAAGCGCCAAGTATCAAAGACAGTAGTGAACTGTCTGCGATAGACTGGCTTGAAGTTGCACAGCAGATTTTAGAATTATCGAATCAATTTCAACATTTTATTATTATTCATGGCACAGATACACTGCACTATGCTTCAGCATTTTTATCACACCTATTCACTGATCGACTGCATATTATTGTTACTGGCAGTCAATTTCCGCTATTAGATTCGAATGGTGAGCACTTACACGTCAACAGTGATGCGTGGACAAACTATCAATTTAGCATTGCGCAAATCAAAAATATTTCACAAGGTTGTTATACCGCATTTGCAGGCAAGCTTCATCATGCCAACCAAAGCATTAAGACGCATACCACTGAACTTGAGGCTTTTCAAAGTAATTCTTTACCAAGAGCATGGCAAAGCGTAGTTCAAGATTTAGATTTTCATCAGATTAAACATTGGATTTTACAAGTTAAGGATATTCGCATCACCAATTTGTATTGCACACCATCACCACCTGATCAGCTTGCAATACAACTGAATGTATTATCTGAAAATCCGCCACAAATACTCATTTTACAGACATTTGGTTCAGGCAATTTAGCTTATTCAGCGTCATTGAAATCCGCACTGCAAAACTTGATTGCAAAAAACTGTTGGGTGATCATCAGCAGTCAGGTATTATTCGGCGAACTTTCCAATGGCTACGCTGTGTCTTCGTGGTTATCTGAGCTTGGTGTCATCATTGAGCCACATTATAGTCAGGCAGACCTTTATGCACGCTCAATGCTGTTGTACTTGCAATATGCCGATCAACAGGATTGGCAAAGCTATTGGCGCAACAAAGCTATAACCTAATTTTTAAGTTTGGATTGTTTAAGTTTATTTACTCAATTATTTTGGTCATTTGTCATTTATGCAACGTTTTGCACTTGGTATAGAATTTTGCGGTACACGCTTTAAGGGTTGGCAAACTCAACAAGCAGGTGTGCGCAGTATTCAAGAAACCATCGAAACCGTCTTAAGTAAAATTGCCGATGAACCCATCATCGTTCACGGCGCAGGACGCACCGATGCGGGTGTGCATGCCACTAATATGATTGCACACTTTGATACCAATGCGATTCGCCCTGAACGTGGTTGGATCATGGGCGCAAACTCACAGCTTCCAAAAGACATCGCCCTACAATGGATTCAGCCAATGGGCGAGGATTTCCATGCACGATTTAAAGCCTGCGCACGACGCTATCGTTATGTGATCTATAGCGCACCTCGTCGCCCTGCACTACTTTGGGGACAAGTCACGCATGCACACTACGCATTGGACGTGGAAAAAATGCAACGTGCCGCACTCAAATTCGAAGGTACGCATAATTTTGAAACTTTTCGTGCAGCTGCCTGTCAATCCAATCAGCCTGTGCGCCATGTAAAACATTGTCGATTATTCCAACATGGCGCTTATTTAGTGCTTGATATTCAGGCGGATGGATTCCTACACCATATGGTGCGTAATATCGTCGGCTGTTTATTAGAAGTCGGACAAGGGTTTTATGATGTAGATCATATTGATGAGATGTTTGCCGCAGAAGATCGAAAAGCCGCAGGCATCACTGCACCTGCACACGGTTTGTATTTTATTCAAGCCTATTACCCTGAACAGTTTCAACTACCCAAAACCGAACTTGGACCATTGTGGCTCAATTTACCAGAATAAAACCCTGTTTAATAAAATTAGTTATTCTGTATCAACTGCTTACGCTTACGATATTCCACTGGCGTTTCATCCGTCCAGCGCTTAAACGCACGATAGAATGTACTTGGCTCAGAGAATCCTGTCAGATAGACAATTCGCTCTACACTCTCATTGGTACTTGCCAACAGTTTTTTCGCCAAGCGGCAACGATAATCTGAAAGAATTTGCTGAAAACTGGTATTTGCTTCACTGAGCTGTGTACGCAAACGACGAGGTGTAATATTAAGCTGACCTGCCACAGTTTCTAGTGTAGTTTCACCACTTTCTAATGTTGAGCCAATCGCACGGCGCACTTCACCGACAAGGTCGTATCTTGCCAATTCTTGCAGTTTTTCGACTGCCAATTGTTCATGCAATTGAAGCAATTCAGGCTCTGCTTGCCACATTGGAAACTCTAAAATCGCAGGGTCAAAATACAAGCGCGTTTCTTTTTGCCCTAAGCTGACTGGACAACCGTAGACCCGAAGGTATTCCTCTTCATAGGCGCCATCATCAAAGTTAAAATCAATAAATGCAGGGGTAAAACGCCCTTCTGTCACAAACTTAAAAAAGCGCAAAACGCCAGAAAAAATACATTCGCTATAATGACGATTGACCAACGGATCAACGAACTCTTGCATGCCATTGGTGATATAACAATGCGCCTCATTGATCACCAGCTCCGCACTTAGCGCATCACTAATTAAACGCTGATACGCCAAAGCACGCTGTAGACCTTCACCGAAGTTGGCACTACTCATAAACAAATGCTCAATCACTTGACCACGATACAATGGCAAATGTTCACCGAGGTGCAATCCTGCATCTTCATCATTAGTGACTTGTACAAGTGCCGACCAAAATGCATGTTGCGCACTCAGCGGTGTTCTGGCATTCGCCTGCATCTGCCCTTGCGCAACACCTGCTTTCGACAAAATCTCCTCAGTTGGCAAACCTGCCCGACGCATTGCTTGGTAGCCTAAGCGTAAAATGACCGACGCATCAGTTAATTGGCTCACGTCACACATCCTTTATGGTTATGATTTTCATCTATTAAGATTAGCGTCAATTGACCAAACTGACAATGTATCTTGTCTTTTTTTTGCAAAATATTTATTAAAAAGAATACTTATAAGAAATATTCTCCGTGAAATGAAATCCAAGCACCAATTTGACATACTCAAGAATAATTTACGCTGACATTTACTTGAGATTTTGCAGTTTTTTGGCTATAATGCGCACCTCTATTTTTCAATCAATTAGGTAGGCCATGGCCAATAAAGAAGAACTCATTGAGTTTGAAGGCGTTGTCACCGAAACGCTTCCAAATACGATGTTCCGTGTTCGTTTGGAAAACGGTCACGAAGTAATCGCTCACATTTCAGGAAAAATGCGTAAACACTATATCCGCATCCTGACTGGCGATAATGTCAAAGTCGAAATGACGCCATACGATTTGTCAAAAGGTCGTATTACTTATCGTGCACGCTAAGCACGGTTGACGATTCATTCAATGTTTTATCAAATCATTTGATGAATTGATTGACACACAATTTAGCAATTAATTTTAAAGAGCCACACGATATATTCTGTGGCTTTTTTAGTGCGCAAGATTTATATTAAGCTCTTTAACCATACTGAATGACAAAACATAACAAGAACAGCAATAAATTTTTTGAAAATAACCCATTTAAAAACAACGAATCTTTTATTAATCACCATCACAAGCTTAGGCTTAACTGGCTGTTTAAATAGCACGCAACTGACTAAATGAGAAAACTTTATTGATTATCTCGATCATTTAAAGGTAAAACGCAAAACGAGCTTAAACAAGAAATTGTCTTTAGACAGTTTGGCTTTGATGCTTCGAAAACTAAAATTCAGAAGCAGGAACAAAGCACAGTGCAATATCGTATACACCGCCCTATTGCTGTACCAATTCCAATGTTTAAACCAAACTACGGTGGTTCAGGTGGTTCTGCAAGTGGTGTGCGACCATCATTACATAAATCTGCCAACGCTTATGATGTGGACATGACCTGCGACATCACCTTTCATTTAGAAAATGAAATCGTGAGTCACTGGACGAATCAAGGAAAGACTTGTTAATACAAGCTTTTTTGCTAATCACAAAAAAACTAAGAGAAAAAGTAAAGCGATCTAACTTAACTACCTTGCACCAAACGTCGTGCACTAATAATCCCAGGTTGCTGTTCTAATCGAGCAAGTAACTTGGACAATTGCGCCAAACCTTTAACTTCAATTAACAGTTTCAAATTAGCGATACCATCACTTTCAGACAACGTATTCACTTCACGTATATTGACATGATCTGCAAAGATGACCTGGGTCAAATCCTTGAGCAATCCACGACGATCGTAAGCTTCCACCACGATTTGCACACTTTGACCACGTGTTGGTTGCATTTCCCAATCAGCTTCAACACTGCGCTCGGGTTCATTTTCGATCATACGCAGATAGTCTGCACAGCCGATTTTATGAATACTCACCCCACGATTAAGCGTGATATAACCACCAATCGATTCGCCATGCACAGGCTGACAACAGCGTGCAATGTGTAGCTCGACATTATCCAAACCATCTATCAAAATCCCATGCGCCGAAAGTGTATGACTGGCACGAGGGTTCAGTGTAGGCTTCAGCACAAGTTCAGGCTCATCTGCATCGATATGCATCTGCTTATTGATTTGATTCATCAACGAATGCAAACCAATATCACCTGTCACCAACGCCACCAAAATATCATCGCCTGTTTTGACATTGAAATGATTGATATAGTCATTCAAATCAATACTTTTCGGGTGAATCGCAAGACGTGTCAACTCTTTGTGTAAGGTTTCACGTCCGACGTCGATATTTTTGGTGCGGTCTTGTTGCCTAAACCAATGACGAAGTTTGTCTCGGGCACGTGCAGTTTTGATGTAGCCCAGCGAATTGACCAACCAATCACGGTTTGGCTCACGGTCTTTTTTGGTGAGGATTTCGACCTGCTCACCTGTTTTTAAAATATAAGTGAGTGGAACATAGCGTTGATTTACTCGTGCTGCATAGCAACGGTTACCCACTTCGGTATGCACATGATAGGCAAAATCGAGCACCGTCGAGTCACGTGGTAATTCTTTGATATCACCATCACGACTAAACACATAGATTTTTTCAAATCCATCAAAGTCTTGCAGATTTTCTTGATCTTGATCATCTTCATCGCGCAGGTGATCAGGTTGCGAATCTTTGCGTTCTTGATAGTTCTCAAGGACTGCTCGCAAAGAATGCAGACGATGATTAAAACGTTGGTCGGTGAGCTTCTCACCTTCTTTATAATTAAAATGTGAACACACACCAAGTTCTGCTTCTTGATGCATGGCTTGGGTACGAATTTGAATTTCTAAAGATTTATTTAGCGCAATGACCGCTGTATGCAATGAGCGATAGCCGTTGGCTTTTGGATTGGTAATATAATCATCAAACTGATGCGGAATATGACGCCACATTTGATGTGCAATGCCCAGCGCATGGTAGCACTCAGGAATGGTCGTCACCAAAACACGTAGCGCACGGATATCATAAAGCTGATCAAAGCTTAGATTTTTACTGCGCATTTTGCGATAGATCGAATAGATATGTTTGGCACGCCCTGAGATTTCGGCATGAATACCATTTAACGCCAATTCTTGTTTTAAATGATCAATCACATCTGCGATATAATGCTCTCGCTCAGTTCTTTTTTCATTGAGCAATGAGGCAATTTCTTTATAGCGATCTGGTGAAAGGTAACGGAATGCAAGGTCTTCCAATTCCCACTTGAGCTGTGCAATACCAAGGCGATGTGCAAGCGGGGCATAAATGGTTAAAACTTCTCGCGCAACACGCTCTTGTCGTTCTTTTGAGGCATTATTCAATTGACGTAGACTATATGTACGTTCAGCCAATTTGATCAAAACCACACGCACATCTTCAGTGACCGAGATCAACATTTTATAAATGCCTGTCAGATGCTCACGTTTATTATTATTAAAATAATCTTCGAGATGTTCGTTTTGCTCGATCAGATCAGACAATTTCCCCATCGACAATGCACCCTGCACCAATTGCAAGACGTCATCACCATATTGTTGATCCACATCAGATAAATCTAAAAAACCTTCACGCACGCTACGATAAAGCATCGCTGCAATCAATGTATTTTCATCCACATTGAGGTGCGCCAAAATATCCGCCATACCAACACCCATTGCAAAGGCGTTGGTGCGATGTTTGACCGTGCTATTTAATTCTAACTCAAGTGCACAATGACTCGCTTGCTTCAACAAATCCAGTGACTGACCATTGAGCTGTTCAATCCGCTCAAGCCAAGCCACCAAGTCGATTTGTGTTTCTGCGGCATGCTCTCCAGTCGTTGCTACTGAAAGCTCATTGAGTCTTCCAGGTAGCTCCTCCCGTACTGTGACCATACCATCCTCCGTATCATTATCACTTATCAATGTTGTTCGAAATCAAATATCTGAAACCTGATCTATTCACAACATCTTATTCTACATATACATCAATACTGCAATTTGAAGCTTTACACAGAATGTCTAAAAATTTGTAAATTTTTAATCACAATCTCAATCAACAAATAATTCAATCAATTCTGATCAAAAAACTTATATCTAAAAAACAGGACAAAAGTCAGTTTTCAAAATCAAAAGAAATATCAAGTAACGTGATCGACTCTACATGCTCGGTGTGGGTAAACATATCCATCACACCCGCTTTGCAAAGCCTGTAACCCTGTGTAATCAGCATCGCCGTATCTCGTGCCAATGTCGCAGGATCACAAGACACATAGACAATACGTTTGGCACGAAAATTCGCCACATATTGCATGACTTGCGATGCGCCTGCTCTTGGCGGATCAATCAGTAGCGCATCAAATCCCTGATTCGCCCATGCTTGATCAGAAAAATCTGTTGCCAAATCTTGCTGATAAAATTGCACATTGTCGATCTGATTGAGTTTGGCATTCTCAAAACCACGATGCACCATCTCATCCACACCTTCAACTGCAACCACCTGCCCAGTCGCACCAACACAGCGCGCGAAAGCGAAGCTAAAATTACCCAAACCACAAAACAGATCAAGCACACGCTCGCCTACTTTGAGATTAAGCAACTGACATGCCAATGACACCATCTGCTGATTTACATTGCCATTGACCTGCGTAAAATCCATTGGCGAAAATGCCAATTTTAAATCAAACGCAGGCAACGCATATTGCAAGCGCATTATAGCATTAGGCTGATCAATGCGCCTTAAGCTTTGGTAACGGTCTGCCAACAAATACAGCTGCCAAGCCCTTGTTTTTACAAAATCTAACAATTTATCAATGTCTTGCTGTGGCATATCAACAGTATGACGTAGCACCAATGCCACATCTTTATCACCTAAAGCAAACTCTAAATGGGTGATCTTCTCTCGAATATCAAGCTGACTTAGACAGTGACTCAGCGCCTTTAAATGTGCAGATACACGACCATCCAAAACCGTACATTCTGAAATCGGCGTTAAATGATTGCTCTGTACTTCGCGAAAGCCGATAATCAATTGCTGAGTTTTAGCAAGCCAACGCATGCCCAAACGTGCACGACGACGGTAATCCGCTTTTTGATTTTGGATTGGTGCAAGCCATTCTAAAGGCTTAACATTTGCAAAGTGTTTGAGATGCGACGCCAATACTTGCTGTTTATGTTGCAACTGCGCTTCGACATCCAAATGCTGTAAGGCACAACCGCCACATTGCCCAAAATGTTTACAACTTGGTTGAATGCGAACTTTTGAAGGTGCACTGAGTAACTCCACCATTTCCGCTTCGTCAAAGCGTTTATGTGATTTGGTGAGTTTGGCTTGAACGGTTTCCCCCGCAAGTGCGTAGCGAATAAAAACTTTTTTGCCTGCCTGTGTGCTTTCATTTTGGTTTAAATCATTTATACCATTTTCATTTGCGCCATACATGGCAACACCACGCCCTTCATGTGATAAGCTCGTTACATGAAATACGATTGGCTCAGATGAAAGCGTTTGAGATGTTGTAGATTTTTGGCGGGAACGGCGATCAACTGGCTTTTGGTGTGGCTGTGACCGTGAATATTTTTTCAAAATAGATACTCAATACAACGATTTTATTCGATGAAAATTTTGGAAACTTAATAATGACAGTATATAAAAGTTGTGAAGACTTTACTGCAATTTATGAATATACATTACTCAACTTCGGTGTCGCACAAGCAGACAAATATACTGAACATTTAGAAAGCACTTTTCAGCTTTTGCTTAGCTCGCCACTAATAGGGATATGAATGCACTGATATCGGCATTTGCGTACGTCGTCATAATCATCATCAACATACGATTTTCTATCGTCAACGTGAAAATGATATTTTCATTATTCGCATACTTCACCAACAGATGCACCCTTTGAAATATTTCTTTGAATTATAAAAACAAATTCTCAAAACCATAGCTAAATTCAGCGACTATCAAACATCGAGAAAATTCAATCAAAATCCTGCGCCGTAAATTCACTACTTAAACTACTTTTCCGCCAATCTTCTAAAAATTCAGCATGTTGTGACTGTGTATTTAAGTATTGAATAGTATGTCCAATCCATTGCCGATGTTGATCTTGCTGAATAAAGCCACGAAGCAACATCCATCGCAAGTAAACGAGCCATGTATTGAGCACATCACCTTCACAGTAACTGCTCAAATTCAGCCACTGTGCATTTTTTACATAGTCCGCCACGTGATAGCCAGAGATGCCACGCTTGCCGGGATAGCCAAGAATTTGCGCCACATCATCAAGCTTTTGCACATTGCGCAAATTAAATCCTGCAAACACATCCATCAAATCGGTATGGCGTGGATTGTAGCGGTTTTGGTAATTATTATGGCGCTTTTGGCTGTTCCAATCGCCCTGTTCAAATAACTCAGGCGCAGACAATCCATAATACAGACTGCGATACATGATCACAGGCAGATCAAACTGCGCACCATTCCAACTGACCAAAACGGGTGATTTCTTACTAAAAATTGAGATAAATTTCTGCAGAATTTCTTTTTCGCTGTACTGTTCTTGCGTCCAAGAAAACAATTGAAATTTATCCTCATCAATCCACAAACCCGAAATGCACACCACTTCATGTAGTGGCAATCGTGGAAAGTCCGTGCCTGATTCTTGACGACGAATCTTGGCTAAAGCTTGACTGGCATCTTCATCAGACAAGTCCAATTGATACAGTTGACAACCCGCTTTCAGCGCAGTCACCGTTTCTATATCAAACACCAAGACAGGATTGCCAAACATCATTTTGGATTTTCCTTTTTAGAGATATTCAGTCAATTAGTCATCTTTTTGGGAGAATAGTCCTGTCGATAAGTAACGGTCACCACGATCACAGATAATACACACGATCACTGCTTCAGGATTTTCAGTGGCAATTTGCTCAGCGATTTGTAATGACGCCCACACCGCACCACCTGAAGACGTTCCTGCACTAATGCCCTCTTCACGTGCTAGGCGACGCATGGTCACTTCGGCATCTTTTTGATCCACGTCCATCACTTGATCGACACGACTTGCATCAAAAATCGTCGGTAAATACTCTTGAGGCCAACGACGAATACCAGCGATCAAAGAACCCTCTGACGGTTGTAAACCAATGATTTGAATATCAGGATTTTGTTCTTTAAGATATTTCGATACACCCATGATCGTACCAGTGGATTCCAAATTTCAGGTCCTGTGGTGCGATAGTGGGCATCGACATTATCAGGATTACCAAATTGATTGAGCACCATGCCTTTGCCTTCGGCTTGCATTTGTAGCGCCAAATCACGTGCACCTTCCATGCCTTGTGCTTTAGTGACTTCGATCAGCTCAGCGCCATAGGCAATCATGGCGTCTTTACGTTCTTGGCTCATGTTATCGGGCATGATCAGCTTCATCTTGTAGCCACGCATCGCAGCCACCATCGCCAAAGCAATGCCTGTATTGCCACTGGTCGCTTCGATCAAAGTGTCACCTGGTTTGATTTCGCCACGTTTTTCCGCTTGCATGATCATATTATAGGCAGGACGATCTTTAACTGAACCCGCAGGATTATTACCTTCGAGCTTTGCCAATACGGTGACAGGGCTTTTATTCAGTCGCTTCAAGCGCACCAATGGCGTACCACCGACAAAATGATCTAAGGTAAATTCATCAGTATGAAATAATGCATAAACTGGATTTTCTGAAGCGTTTGAAGATGAATTACTCATAATAAAATCTTATTTTGGGATATAGATGTTGGCATTCATTGTAGTCAAAAAGTCGGTAGTTTGCATCTGTATCTATTTGCAATGCGTCGCAAAAGTCTTGCGACATGAACTGCAAAATGCAATGACTATTATTTAAAGCGTGCTAATATCCGTACACAATCATAATTTTTTTACGACGATTTGCGATGCAGCGAAGATCTGAAAGCTTTTGGCACCGATTTAAAATTAGTAATGCCTATGGACAGTTGATTGCACTGATTTTTGTGCCAATCATGATCTTGTCGCTGGCAGGTACTTTTTTAGTCTTGCAAGAAACTTCTCGCTCTATGCAAACCCAGCAAATCACCGCTGCGTCTGCGGTGTTGACCCGTTATCAAAAAACAGCTTCGATCCTGCTCAAACTCGACAAAAGCACGGTTCGCCGTCAGGCCGAAGCACAGCATATTTTGCAATATATTCTCAATGAACCTGATGTGATTCGCACGGCCTTGGTCGATATTCATGGACAAACACACTTGAGTGTTGGGCATCGCAATCAAAGTGATTGGCCAATATTCCCTGTGAATTATAATTTTTTTGGTCCTGTGGAAAGTGGGCAAAATCACTTCTACGGCATGCGAGTTGGCTATGTCGATCAAGGCCCTGTGTGGCTGATGATCGAGATGGACAACAAACCTCTAACCCTTGCCAAATATCGTGTGTGGTTAGTATTGGTCGTAACAGGTTTATTGACTTTATTATTGCTCTTGTTATGTTTGAATTTTTACGCACGACGTTGGATTGCGCCGATGTACGAGATTCGTTTGCAGTTGCAACGGATGAATGCAGACAGCTTGGGTAAAAGCTTTCAAACTAACTCCACAGGTGAGTTGGCATTACTTCAAAAAGACATTGCGACCTTATTGCGCCGTTTGAATTTTAGTTTTTTAGAGCTGAAAGAACACACTGAACAAACTGAAGATGATTTGCGTAAAACCTTAGATACCTTAGAAGTGCAAAACATTACCTATAAAAAAGCACGTGACCAAGCGATCTCTGCCAATCAATCTAAATCGGTTTTCCTTGCCAATATCAGTCATGAACTGCGCACGCCACTGAACAGTATTGACGGCTTTATTCACCTGATGCTACGTCGTGGTCAGCTCAATGATGAAAACCAAATGTATGTGCAAACCATTCGTAAATCGTCTGCACACCTTTTGGCATTGATCAATGATGTACTGGATTTTTCAAAGATTGATGCAGGGAAACTTGAGCTTGAAGTGGCCAATTTTAATTTGGAAGAAGCAATTTTTGATGTGATGGATATGCTCTCACCACTCGCTTCTGAAAAACAAATCGACATGGCGATTTATTATGATCATGACTTGCCATTTCAAGTCTGTGGCGATGCACTTCGCTTTAAACAAGTCTTGACCAATCTCGTGTCGAATGCGATTAAATTCACGCCTGAAGGTGACATTATTGTCCGCACACGACTTGAGCACCAAGAAGCCAACCGTATTACCATGCACTGTACTGTACAAGATAGCGGTATTGGCTTGAGTGGGACTGATCGTAAAAAATTATTTGCCTCATTTAGTCAGGGTGATACCTCGGTCACACGTCAATTTGGTGGTACAGGACTTGGACTTGCCATTTCAAAACAATTGGTACAACTGATGCACGGTCAGATTGGTTTTGAGGACAATCAAGAACGCAATCCCACAGAAAAAGGCGCAACCTTTTGGTTTAATGTACAGTTTGATCTGCCAAATGATCAACCTGAACTTAGCACTTCTATGGCACAGTTCAATGTGCTCAGCCACATCGCCCACCCTGCGACTGCAAATATTTTAAAACAATATCTTGAAGATTATGACGCACAGCATCATGAATCGAGCTCAATTTTGGACTTGTTTAGCCGTTTAAAACAGTTTAATGAACTCGGTGAAAAAGCATGGGTGATCGTCGATCATTCGGGTGATTTGGATGCCTTGTTACAAGAGATTCGTACACGCTATCAAGGCAATTTAGCGATTTATGGCTATCAAATGCTACTTGATCCGCAAGTCTTGCAGACCCATCATGCGATCGCACTCAATCAACCGCTGAGTCGTCAGAATCTGATCAAATTATTCTTTAACCAAACCCAAACCGTGAGCAATCCTGTGTTTAATGGACAAGGCTTACATGTGCTTGCTGTTGATGATCATTTGCCAAATCTTGTAGTTTTAGAAGCGCTACTGAATGAGTTGAATGTTGAAGTCACCACCGCACTCAATGGTCAAACTGCATTAAATCGTATCAAAGAACGACTTGATAAAAATCAGCCACTTTTTGATTTGGTCTTTATGGATATTCAGATGCCAGTCATGTCAGGCCCTGAAACTACGCAAGCAATTCGTGGCTTGGAACATCATGCAACACAGACGAATCAACTACCCATTATTGCGCTGACGGCACATGCCATGTCAGATGAAAAAGAAAATCTGATGCACGCAGGTTTTAATGACTATGTGACTAAGCCAATTCAACTGGAACAACTGATTCAAATCTTAGGTACATGGACGAAGGCTGAAAAAATCCAAAACATCGACGGTTTTGCAAATAGCAATTTGAATAACACCTTAACTAATAGTTTGAATAACAACATAAATAGCATCTCAGCTAACAACGCATTATCAAATGCTGAAAGCAATGTACATACAGCGAGCACCTCATCTCAATCGCAGATTAAACATCATGCAGATGACATCATCTTGGATTGGAATTTAAGTTTGCAACTTGCTGCCAATAAAGTTGATCTTGCCAAAGATTTACTACGTATGCTTATTGATAGCTTTGATGAAGAACAGCATGAGATGCAACAACTCATCGAGCTCGAAGACTTTCCGCAGCTTGAGCAAAATCTTCACCGCATCTATGGCGCAACACGTTATGTCGGTACGCCACAGTTGCAAAAGCTTACTGGTGAATTTGAACAGTTTGTATCCACACTACGCAAAGAGCAACGCCCTGCCGACGACGACTTTATCGAACAGGTGTTACACCGCTATAAAGTATTACTCGAAGCGATGGCGCACGTTCGACTTGCTGCACAAGAGTATTTAGCTGAATAATTTTCGGGAATCTCGAAAAACCATCTGCGTAAGCAAATTTCTGCGTTGTACCTTGCTCGCAATCCTCATGTACCACTCGTACACTGCGGTTGCTGTGCGAGGTACGCCCTGAAATTTATTTTACTCGCTAGGTTTTTAGAAACTCCCTTTCATAAGTAACGTTGAGTTGACTGTGAACTTAGCGTCAATTTCTTTATCCTGACAGAAATACCGACATGCTATGATTCGTAGCAATCTCAAAAACAATCAAAGGAACTCCCCCATGTCTTTACTGAGCGTAGACATTAATCCGCAAGGCATTGCAACTGTCAAACTCAATCGCCCTGAAAAGCGTAATGCAATGACCTTTGCACTATTACAAGCCCTTGTCGATACCGCAAAATCATTAAAAAAGAATAAAAAAATTCGCTGTATTATTCTCACTGGTGAAGCAAATGTCTTTAGTGCTGGGATTGATCTGAGTGATTTGAATAATCCAAAAAATCGCCTATTTGCCGCATGGGAACTCATTAAACCGGGTCAAAGTCTATTCCAAAAAGCATTTCTCATTTGGCAAAGCATGCCTGTTCCAGTGATTAGTGCAATTCAAGGCTATTGCTTTGGTGCAGGCATGCAACTGGCGTTAGCATCGGATATTCGTATCGCTCACCCGAATACACAAATGTCGATCATGGAAAGTCGTTGGGGCTTAGTACCTGATATGGGCTTAACACGTTCACTCAAAGGCTTAATTGGTTTAGACCTTGCTAAAGAGCTGACCCTCACCGCACGTATTTTCGACGGTGCATACGCCAAAGACATCGGCTTAGTCACCCATCTCGATGACAACCCAATGATCAAAGCACAAGCCTTAGCTGAAGAGCTGATTCAACGCTCACCTGATGCCTTGCTCGCTGCAAAACGTGTCCTTGATGCGATGGAACACCAACCAAACAAAGCATTACGCTTGGAAAAGATTTGGCAATTCCGCCTCATCGCTGGTAAAAACAGTAAAATCGCACGTAAAAAAGATAAACATCCTGAAACTGATTTTGCACCACGTCAATATAATGGTTAATCGGCTCATCACAGTTAAAGTATAAGGTTTTATTTATGCCACAGTTTTCCACCGAATCCTCTATCGCTTTTCTTGGCATTGGTTTGATGGGCACTCGCATGAGCAAACGCTTGCTTGATGCAGGCTTTACTGTGGCTGTTTGGAATCGTACTACAAGTGCTTGTGATGAAGTCATCGCTTATGGCGCAACTGTTTTAGACCTGCAAAAAATCACTGATTATCCAATTATCATGCTGTGTCTTGCTGATGATCATGCTGTACAAGCAGTGGTTGATCAGCTCATGCCAAGTCTGCAAACTGGACAAATTATCATTGATTTTTCTAGCCTGTCTGTGGCGAAGACACATGCCCTATCAAAACAAGTCGCAAACAAAAATGTGACTTGGATTGATTCTCCTGTGTCTGGTGGTACCGTAGGTGCAGAGCAAGGCAGTTTAGTGATTTTTGCAGGTGGTGATGCGACTTTGATTTACGCTCTTGCACCTGTCTATACGCCACTATCTGCACGTGTGACGTGTATGGGCGGTGTCGGTACAGGTCAGGCGACTAAGATTTGCAACCAACTCATCGTCGCAGCCAATAGCACATTGATCGCCGAAGCTGTTGCACTCGCACAGCAGGCAGGTGTCGATGCCAATCTACTTGCACCTGCACTTGCAGGCGGATTTGCCGATTCCAAACCATTTCAAATACTTGCGCCACGCATGGCTAATCAAAGTTTTGAGCCTGTACAGTGGAAAGTGCAAACCCTTGCCAAAGACTTAAATAATGCGACATCACTTGCCAAAGATTTGGACTTAAATATTCCAGTGGCAAGTCATGCTTTAGCACAATTAAAACAACATCAACAAAATGGCTTTGCAGAACACGACCTTTCGAGCATAATATTAAATATCAATATGGAGATTTAGGAGACTTTCGATGCTTAATCTTGCGGTCAATCTTTCCTTAATCTTTCACGAAGTGCCCTTAATCGAACGCTTTGCACTCGCCAAAGCACAAGGCTTTCGTGCTGTCGAAATTCAATTTCCTTATGAACTCAGTATTACGCAGATTCAAGATGAACTGGATCGACATGAACTCGATTTGGTGCTGATAAATGTTCCCGCGGGTGACTTGATGCAAGGTGGTGATGGCTTAGCCTGCGTGCCCGGTTGTGAGTATGAGTTTGAAAAAGCGGTACAGCTCGCCATTGAATATGCGGCAGCACTACACGTCCCAACAGTGAATATTTTGGCAGGGAAACAGCCGATTGATGCTGATCTACTCCCTTGCTTACAAACCTTTGCCAGTAATTTGAAATTTGCCTGTGATCTCTTTCAAAGTGCGGATATTAGTCCTGTGATTGAGATGATCAACGGCACAGATATGCCACGCTTTTTAATTCAAAATATTGCGCAAGCTCAAGAAATGCTCGAAGCTGTGCAACACCCTGCGCTTCGTCTGCAATATGACTGCTACCATATGGCAATGATGGGTGAGGACTTACTCAGCACCTTACAAGAAAATATTGATGTCATTGGTCATATTCAATTTGCTGATTATCCAAATCGCCATGAGCCATTCACTGGTAATATCAACTTTGCCGAGTTTTTTGATTGGATTCAAAATAGTCATTATCTTGGCTACTGTGCCGCAGAATACAAACCAAGCCAAAACTCAGAGGATAGCTTTGACTGGTTAAAAGCATATATTTAATGCTATTTAATCCCATCATCTGCAATTTAATTATTGTCCACGATACTGTCTAGGATCAATACGTCGTATTAGCTTCAGATCTGATGAGCTAACAGGTTTTGAGAGATAATACTAACAACCACGAGAAATTTTCAGTAACTTAGCTTGTTTAGATACTGAAATCTGAAGTGAGTGATCGATTAACTTTTGTGGTTGAAGCGGCACAGTTGCTTCAACACACCTTCTAAAAAATCAATTTCTAATGCCTGCTCACCGATTTTTGCATATAGTTTTTTCAAGTGTTTTTTCTGTTTTGATCGCAACAAGTCCTACCTTAGCCTTAAAGTCGTTTGAATGATTTCTTCTTAGTCTACGTGCCATAAAATACTCCATATATTGATGTATAACATCATTTATGGAGCAGAATATCACTTATAGGAGTTGTTCAAATTTACGGCTCCATCTCTGACGCAGGTAAATCATGACAAAATAGTTTAATTATTCGTCTAAGCTTTGCCTCAGAAATTTGTGAACACTTAAAATACTTGTTCAACCCAGTCTTAGCTTAACTTTAGCACCTTTTGATTTGTGATAAAATTATCTAGACCCTAATTTTTTTAACTCAAAACGATAGCCATAAAAAAACCAAGTGATAAATCACTTGGTTTTTTTACATCAACATACTTCACTCAACTGATGCTAAGTGAAGCAAGGCGATTAACCTTGTTGTTGACGCGCTTGCTGTTCTTTCAACAACTCTTGATAAGACACTTCAGTTTCAGACACTTTTGCACTTTGCAAAATGTGATCAACCACTTGATCTTCAAGAACAACCGCTTCGATTTGCGCACGTTGTTGCTTGTCAGTGGTGAAATATTCAATCACTTCTGCTGGATCTTCATAAGAAGACGCCATATCTTCGATGAACGCTGTTACACGAGCTTGATCTACTTCAAGTTTTGCATCTTGCAATACTTTAGAAATCAATACGCCTAACTTCACAGAACGCTCTGCTTGGTCTTTAAACAAGTCATCTGGCAATACGCTAGAATCAAATGCTTTCGCACCTTGCGCACCAAACTGCTGTGTGAACTGTTGAACCATCTGTTGACGTTGACGGTCAATTTCTTGTGCAACCATAGAAGCCGGTACTTCGATTTCATTGGCAGCAACAAGTGCATCAAATGCAGCTTGTTTCACTTGGCTACGTAGACCATTTTTTACTTCACGTTCCATATTCTTACGAACGTCAGCTTTTAATTTATCAATGCCATCTTCTTCAGACAGACCGAATACTTCTAAGAATTCTTTGTCGATTTCTGGAAGTTTAGACTTTTCAACTTTCTTCACAGTGATTTTGAACTGTGCCGCTTTACCCGCAAGGTTTTCAGCTTGATAGTCTTCAGGGAAAGTCACATCAATGACTTTCTCTTCGCCTTTTTTCATGCCAACGATACCATCTTCAAAGCCTGGAATCATTTGACCTGAACCAAGTACCAGCGTGTAGTCTTCAGCAGAACCACCGTCGAACTTCTCACCGTCGATTGAACCTTCAAAGTCGAAAGTTACTTGCATTTCATTTTTCGCCATACCTTTGGTCTCAGCCCAAGTTTGACGTTGCTTTTGCAAGTTTTCGATCATCGTATCCACATCAGCGTCTTTCACTTCTGCTTTTTTACGATCAATCTCTAAACCATCAAAACCTGCAACATTGACTTCTGGATACACTTCTACAGTCGCTTCATAGACCAAAGCATCGTCTTTGTTTTCTACTTTTTCGATATTTGGTGTACCAACAGCGTTGATTTTTTCTTGTTGAATCGCTTCAAACACAGTATCACGGATGATGTCATTCACGACTTCTTGGTAGATACCTGCACCATATTCACGACGAACAACATTCACAGGTACTTTACCTGGACGAAAGCCGTTCATCTTCACAGTTTTCGCAGTACGTTGAATACGCGCTTCAAATTTCTCATTCACACGGCTGGTCGGTACCGACACTTTCAAACGACGGGAAACACCCGAAACCGTTTCAGAAGTTACTTGCATGGCTTCCTCTATCTTTGGATTAATCATTACAGTTTTTAAAAAAGTGCCACATTATATGACAACATTGGACGATATACAAAACTTGTGCGAAAAATCTTTTGCGCTACGGCACTATGCGTTTGAAATCATTTTGTTAAGGATGATTGTGAGGTGATCTTTTTCAGCACTTCAATCTTTAATGCCCTTACCTTTCCAAGCTCCTAATTAATTATTATTGAAAAGACTTATCAAAAATTCTCAAATAAATCTCTTTCTTTTCTGATAAATCACAACATATTGATATTGTAATTAAGAATGATTATTACTAGAATGTGCGCAATTTGTTACATTCTGTAGCACTTTCACCTTAGTTTCTTTGGATTTTAATTATGAAAACAATCAAAAATCGTAAGCACCATCGCGCTCCTCAGCTCCTCGCTGTCGCTGCTACAGCCTTGCCTTTTGCAGTCCACGCTGCCGATCAAGTCGTTGAGTTACCGACGATTGAAGTGAAGGCCGAACAAGAACAAGGTTTAAAGGTTGATCACTCTTCTAACTCTAAATATGTAGCACCTTTACTCGATACTCCCAAATCTGTTTCTATCATTTCTAAGCAACTTCTTGAAGATACACAAGTAACTACATTAAGTGATGCACTACGTACTGTACCAGGCATTACACTTGGTGCAGGTGAAGGCGGTAATCCTAATGGTGATCGTCCATTTATTCGTGGCTACAACTCCGAAAGCTCAATGTATGTTGACGGTATTCGCAATTCAACTTCACAAAACCGTGAAATGTTTGCTGTAGAACAAGTCGAAGTGACTAAAGGTTCTGCCTCTGCACTTGGTGGTTCAGGCTCAGTTGGTGGTAGCATCAACATGATCTCCAAGGTTGCAAAATCTGGCAATAGTTTAGAAGGATCAGTTGCTACGGGTACGGACGACTATCAGCGTATTACACTTGATGGTAATAAAGATTTTGGTAATGGTATCGCTGCACGTGTTGCGGTTTTAGGTCACTACAATAATAAAGCTGGTCAAGATGACGGCGCAGAATATGCACGTGCAGGCATCGCACCAAGTATTATTTTCGGCTTAGACACGCCTACTCGTGCCACGCTTAGTTACTATTACTTAAAAACCGATGATACGCCAGACTCTGGTATACCATACAACTATGATGCTACAGCAAGAGCAACTGTTGGTAAGCCAATGGATGTTGAGCAAGGCATTTACTACGGTTTATTAGATCGTGACTTCCAAAAGCAAGAAAATCAAATTGGCACAATCAAGTTAGAACATGATCTTACGGACAACTTGACTATTAGTAATACTGCGGTTTATAACAAATCAACCAATGATTACCTATGGACACAGCCTGACGACTCAAAAGGTAATGTAGTCAATGGACAAGTTTGGCGTCGTATCAACTCTCGTATCACGGACACTGATATCTTTACCGATCAGTTGGCATTAACTGGCAAATTCAATACTGGCTCAGTGAAGCATAGCTTTAATTTTGGTGGTGAATATAGCGACCAAGAGTCTGACAAAGGCAACTACTCTACTGTGTATCCAGGCTATGCTGACTCAACAACTGGTGGGTTTAATAGTAATTGTGCTATTGATGATGCTTGGTGTACATCACTAAATAATCCAAATTCTCGTGATGAGTGGTTAGGTACAGCAACTGCAAATAAAGCCACGACGACTACTTCGACAAAAATCACTTCTGTGTATTTACTCGATAGCATCGAGTTTAATCCGCAATGGTTGCTTGATCTTGGTATGCGTTGGGACAAATTCAATACTGAACAGGTTACCAATGCAACAGGTGACAAAATTGAAAATGATCAAGACTTTTTCACATATCAAGCAGGCTTAACTTTTAAACCTGTTGAAAATGGTTCGATCTACACAAGTTTTGCAACATCAGCAAATCCAGTAGGTGTTGACGGTGGCGATGGCTCTGATGCAATTGGTCAAGCTTACATGGATCTGAAGCCTGAAGAAGCTCGCACTATTGAAATCGGCACCAAGTGGGATGTTCTTAACGACAAACTCAACTTAACTGCTGCAGTGTTCCGTACTGAAAAGCAAAACACTCGTATCCGCATGGATGCAAGCACCTACACAAATGGTGGTGACAGTAAGGTTGATGGTGTAGAACTTAGTGCATCTGGTCAATTGACTGATAAATGGAATATCACAGCAGGCTATTCATATTTAGACAGCGAACAAACTAATCCAGGACCATCATGTAACCGTGCAGGCGTTTGTACAGCGGACAATCCTGCGAAAGGCAAACAACTTCCAAACGTACCTGAAAACTCAGCAACGCTTTGGACAACATACCAAGTCTTGCCTCAAGTTACTGTTGGCGCAGGTGCAGTCGCATCAGACAAAGTGTACGGTGACGCTGCAAATACTAAGTGGGTATCAGGGTATGTCCGCTATGATGCAATGGCTCGTTATATTGTAGACAAAAATGTTGATGTTCAATTAAACATCAACAATTTAAGTGACAAACGCTACTTTACTAAAGCGTATGCTTCGCACTATGCAACTGAGGCAGAAGGTCGAAGTGCAGTATTATCTTTAAACTTCAAATATTAATTTAAAATGATGTATTGTTAAGATACATCGTGTCATGATGGTATAAAATAGCTTCTGTTCGCAGAAGCTATTTGCATTGAAGAACGCATTGCAAATAATATTCCAACTTGTCTTAATACAGGAAATGTAAACTTGATTCATCATATCCCTAACGTACTCAGCACATCACAAGTGCAATATTTCCGTGAAGAAATGGATAAGATAGAATGGGTCAATGGAAAAGTTACGGCAGGTACGCTTTCAGCAACGGTTAAGAATAATCAACAGCTCCCTGAAGATCATCCACTGACACACCATCTGGGTACGATAATTCTTGAATCTTTGGGTCAACATCCACTTTTCTTATCTGCGGCGATTCCTCTCGACATTATCCCCCCTTTGTTCAACCGATACGAAAGCAATGAATCCTTTGGGTTTCATGTAGATAACTCAATCCGTCGTATACGTGGCACAAATGAGCGATTGCGTACTGATTTATCCTGCACAGTGTTTTTGAGTGAGCCCGATGAATATGAAGGTGGTGAACTGGTTGTTGAAGATACCTATGGCTTTCATGATATAAAACTTCCCGCAGGAGATATGGTTTTGTACCCTTCGACAAGTCTACATGAGGTCACTGCTGTTAGCTCAGGCTGTCGTATTGCTTCATTTTTTTGGGTTCAAAGTATGATTCGAGATGAAAGTGAGCGTTATACGCTATTTAATCTTGATCAAAGTATTCAAAGTCTTAGAATGCAACTTGGAGATCAGCATCAGGATGTCATCAAACTTACCAATATGTACCATAACTTGATGCGCAAATGGGCTGAACTTTGACGAGTGTTCATGGATTTAAATTTCTCACCATAAATCAATTTTGTAAAAAATATTTCCACAAATTAAAAAATATCAGAAATTAATTGTCACACCCAGTTATACTTTTGCATAGATTAGAAATACATTTTCATTTTTTCAGCGTACAATAATAGCTAATCAATCTATTGTCCTTTGTATTATCCACGCAAAACGACTCAATGCTGTTTACAGTGTTTTCAATTCGTCAAAAGCGGAGCGCTCATCATGTTAAAAGATCCTAGCCAAAAATATCGTCGCATGTATCAACGTGTCGATTTACCAGATCGTCAATGGCCAAATAATGAAATTACTACGGCACCGATTTGGATGAGCACCGATCTGCGTGATGGCAACCAAGCGATTTTCGAACCAATGAGCATTGAACAAAAATTCAAAATGTTCCAAATGTTAGTAGGCATCGGCTTTAAGCATCTCGAAATCGGTTTTCCTTCTGCATCGCAAGTAGACTTTGACTTTACTCGTAAGTTGATCGAAGAAAATCACATTCCCGATGATGTCTACATTGAAGTCTTGGTTCAAGCACGTGATCACTTGATCGAGCGTACTTTTGAATCATTAATCGGTGCGAAGCGTGCCATCGTGCATATTTATAATTCAAACTCGCCAACTTTCCGTAAAAAAGTCTTAAATGTCGATGAAGCAGGCGCAAAAACCTTAGCAATGAATGCAGCGACTAAGGTCAAGCAAACTGCGGAAAAATATCCTGACACCGAATGGGTATTCCAATACAGCCCTGAATGCTTTACTGCGACAGAGTTAGAAGTTGCCAAAGATGTGTGTGATGCCGTCACTGAGATTTGGGAAGCATCTGCGGACAACAAAGTGATCTTAAACTTACCTGCGACGGTTGAAGTGTCTACACCAAATGTCTATGCCGATCAGATCGAATGGATGCACCGCAACTTACAGCGTCGTGAAGGTGTGATTATTTCTGTTCACCCACACAATGACCGTGGCTGTGGTATCGCGGCTGCTGAACTTGCGTTGATGGCAGGTGCAGATCGTGTCGAAGGCTGTGTATTTGGAAATGGCGAACGTACGGGCAATGTCGATGTCGCAGCCGTTGCTTTGAATATGTACACCCAAGGTGTTGCGCCAAACTTAGATTTCTCCAATGTCAATGAAATCATTGCCACTGTTGAGGAATGTACAGGTTTGCCAGTGCATCCACGTCATCCATATGCAGGTGATTTGGTCTTTACTGCATTCTCAGGCTCGCACCAAGATGCGATCAAAAAAGGGTTCGAATTCCAAAAAGACGAAGATATTTGGGATATGCCGTATTTGCCAATCGACCCGAAAGATTTGGGACGTAGCTATGATGCAGTGATCCGTGTCAATAGTCAGTCTGGTAAAGGCGGTATCGCATACTTACTTGAGTCAAGCTATGGTGTGGTCTTGCCACGTCGCTTACAGATTGAATTTAGTCAAATCGTGCAACAGCATACCGATGAACACGGCACTGAGATCAGCGCCGATCAGATTTGGGAATTGTTCAAACAGACTTACATTTATACCGAACAGAAATATTATCAAGTGAAAAATTATCACTTGTCTGATCACAATGGTCGCCAAGCGGTTCAGTTTGAAGTGTTAGCAGGTGGCGAAGTCCGTCATCTCACAGGTGAAGGCAATGGTCCTATTTCTGCGATTTTAGATGCGATTGCCCTTCCAATTGATGTGTTGAATTATGAAGAGAAAAGTATCGGTCATGGTGCTAATGCCAAAGCACTTGCCATGATTGAACTCCAAATCCAAGGGCAACCGATCAGTGGTTTTGGTGTCGGTATTCATGACAACATCGTCACTGCATCCATCGAAGCGATCTTGGCATGTATCAATCGCATGATCGAAAAAGGTGCGATCGAAACAGATCAAGTCACAGAAACGGCCTAAGGCAAATCGAAAAACCACATGCGTCGGCGAATTTCGACTTTGCGCCTAGAAATTTACTCTACTCGCTAGGTTTTTCGAAATTCCCTTCAATTAAAATTATTTAAATCAATTTTGCTATGGAAGGATACCAATTTATTGGTATCCTTTTGCGATGAAAAAATTTATAAAGGAATCAGCGTGAGCGTTGCAAGTGATTCAGTCGGTATCGTTCGTCCAGAAAAATTAAGCTTCGAAGAGCCACTTGAACTTGAGTGTGGTCGAGTTTTGCCACGTTTCGAAATCATGGTCGAAACTTATGGGCAACTCAATGCCGACCGCTCCAATGCCATTTTGATTTGTCATGCGCTTTCAGGACATCATCATGCAGCAGGCTATCATCACGAAGATGATAAAAAAGCAGGTTGGTGGGATGAATGTATTGGTCCAGGTAAAGCGATCGATACCAATCTCTTTTATGTGGTCGCATTGAATAATATCGGTGGGTGCAACGGCTCTACAGGACCAACCTCTCCAAATCCTGAAAATGATAATCGTCCTTACGGTCCAGATTTTCCACTCGTTACCGTACGAGATTGGGTCAAAACGCAAAAAATGCTTTCCGAACGATTAAATATCGACGTTTGGCATGCGGTGGTTGGTGCATCATTGGGTGGTATGCAAGCTTTACAGTGGTCGGTGGATTATCCTGATGCTTTGCGCAACTGCGTTGTCATCGCCAGTTCTCCGAAACTCACTGCACAAAATATTGCCTTTAACGAAGTGGCTCGTCAGTCGATCTTGTCTGATCCTGATTTTCATCATGGACGTTATCTTGAGCATGACAGCTATCCAAAGCGTGGCTTGATCTTGGCACGCATGGTTGGACACATCACCTATCTGTCTGAAGAAGCGATGAAACAGAAGTTTGGTCGAGATTTAAAACTCGGAAAATTTATGTACGGCTTTGATGTCGAGTTCCAAGTGGAGAGTTATTTACGCTATCAAGGTGAGCAATTTAGCCGAAACTTCGATGCCAATACGTATCTCATTATGACCAAAGCCTTAGATTATTTTGATCCTGCACGTGAGTTCGATGGGGATTTACCCAAAGCCTTAGCTCAGACCAAATGCCGTTTCTTAGTCGTCTCGTTTACCACTGATTGGCGTTTCGCTCCATCACGTTCACAAGAAATTGTGCGTGCACTGACCTCAAATCACAAACCAGTGAGCTATGTGGATATCGAAGCCGAACAAGGACACGATTCTTTCTTATTTCCAGTGCCGCTGTATGTGAAAACTATGCACAACTTCTTGACTAGCAGTTTGAATAGCATCTCTGCACCACAAACGCTCACTCAAACCACGGCACAAGGAGAATAAGCATGCGTTTAGATCAACAACTTGCAGAAAAGTGGATTAAACCGAATTCTCGTGTGCTTGATCTCGGCTGTGGCAATGGAGAGTTGCTAGCACATATGCAAAAAAAACACGGCGTACAAGCCTATGGATTGGAAATTGATCAAGAGAAAATCGCAATTGCCATTGGTCGGGGCTTGAATATTATTCAACAAGACCTTAATCTAGGGCTAAAACAGTTCGCAGATCAAAGTTTCGACTATGTGGTCATGGCACAAGCTTTGCAAGCTGTCGATACACCAGATGTATTGCTCCGTGATATGGTGCGTGTGGGTCGAGAGGCGATTATTACCTTTCCCAACTTTGCCCATTGGAAAACACGATCTTTCCTTGCTTTAAAAGGGAAAATGCCTGTTTCTGAGGCCTTGCCATACATGTGGTACAATACGCCAAATATTCACTTGTGCACCTTTAAGGACTTCGAAGCCTTGTGCGCAGAAAATAATATTCGAATTATCAACCGTCTCGCTGTTAATGATCATCAGCAAGGCAGTTTAATGATGAAACATATGCCAAATTTATTTGGTGAAACCGCAATTTATAGAGTCAGTGCCCTATGAAAAAACTCGCTTTAAGTAGCCTTTTCGGCGTTCTTAGTGTTGTTGCGATGTCTGCTCATGCCGAACTCATCAGCCAACAACCCTCTAGCCAATCCACCGTGGCCCAATATGCAACCATGCCAATCAATCAATTGGCGAAGACTGCACAGGCAGGTCAAGCCCCTGCACAATTCTTCCTGGCGGAGCGTTATAAACGTGGTCAAGGCGTTGCCAAAGATATGGGGCAAGCTTTTGCATGGTTCAAAAAATCCGCTGATCAAGGCATTCCAGCGGCACAGCTTAATGTTGGCCAGATGTATGCCAGCGGCAATGGTGTAAAAAAGAACATCGATGCGGCAAAACAATATTTAATGAAAGCAGCAAAGCTTGGTGACAACCGTGCTAGCTACAATCTAGCCGTACTCGAAGAGCGTGCTAAAAACTATGTCGGTGCTTATCAATGGTACGAACTATCAACTCGGGATGGCATGCTTGACTACCGTGTTAAGGACATGTCTGAAAAGAAAATTGTTAAGTTGGCTGCCAATCTCAGTCAAAATGATATGCGCCTAGCACGTGAGCGTGCTGATCGTTGGATCCAAACAGACTAAAATTTTCACTGACTAATTTTTTCAAATGATTATTTAAAAGCCAATGCCCGTCATTGGCTTTTTTGATGTCTGCCGATGGGTTAAATCTGAGGTGTACAAATGATCACCGACTTCTCAGTTCGATTAAGTCTTTTTTTATCATCGGTGAATCACTTATACTGTTTAGAATTGACGACAATGAGCCAAAATAATGCGCCAACAATTCCAGTCAAAAAAGCTCTTTTTTGCATTATCTTGTTCACCTTTGAGTTTTTTAAGCGGATCAATTCGCTTGGCAAGTTGCACATTCATTTTTGCAAGTCCAACTTTGCATGCGACACCCTACACCTTTGAGCAAGCTGAACAGCGGGTCTTCGATGCATCGTATACTTTGCAGTCACAGCGTGCCATGCAACAAGCAGCTGATCTTGAGGCTGAAGCAATTAAAGGCTTAGGGCTTCCTCGGGTGAATATCAATGCACGTGCCTATGCCTTTCATGCCGAAACGGACGTTCCACTTGATCAGTTTAAACAAGGCATTGAAGATCAGCTTTCGCAACGTGTCAGTGATCGAATTTCTGAACTTGAAAATGCCGGTGTGCCAAGTAGCGCCTTAGATGGTGTGCAATCAGGAATTAATAATATTATCCAAGATGGTGTCAATCAGTTTCCAAACTATGCCCATCTTGAGCTCGAAGATGAAGTGTTTCGCCCAACGGTTTCCTTTAGTATGCCCATCTACACAGGTGGCTTAACTAGCAGTGCCAAAGAAATTGCTAAAATTCGTGCCAATAGCAGTTCATTTAACCAGCAACAAACCGAAGATGCCCAGCGCTTCCAATTGATCACCTTATATTTCGATGTGCAACTTCAGCAACAGCTCCTTGCTTCAAGTCGCAATAATCTTGATGCAATACAGCGTCATTTAGACAACGCCTTAAAACTCGAACAACAAGGTTTTATCAGTCGTGGTCAACGCATGCAGTTTGAAGTCGCTCGCAACAATGCCGATCGACTGTACCAAAGCGCTCAGCGTCAACTACAAGCCAGTCAATATCAACTGCAAAATCTCCTACACAATATGGATACGGTTGAGCCGAGCACACCTTTATTCGTCAATGAAAAGTCTTCGTTAAACTTAAATGAACTGATGGAAAGCTATGCAGGCAACTCCCCATTAATTCAGAAGTTGCAAAATGATACAGCGCTTGCACAGCAGAAAGTCAAAGTACAACAAGCTGCACAAAAGCCCAAAGTGTTTGGCTTTGGTGAATATGCTTTAAGCGATGAAGAAAATTGGATCGTTGGCGTCATGGCGAGCTATAACCTGTTCTCTGGCATTGATAAACGCAAACAAGTGCAAGCGGCACAGCTACAAAGTCAAGCAGCACAATTACTCACCGAACAGAGCAAAGTTGAACTTGCCAATGTGATTTATAGTAGCTATCAATCCATGCTTGGTGCACAGCGTAGCCATCAATTATTAAAGGACAATATGCGGGCTGCCGAAGAAAATCTACGCATTCAAACCCTGTCTTTTCGTGAAGATATGGGTACAGCGACCGATGTGATCGACGCAGAAAATAATATCAATGCACTGCATGCCGAGATCGCCACCAATGCTTATAAATATGTCATGTCCTTGGCGACACTATTACAAAGTCACGGCTCACTCGATCAATTTCAAAATTTTATCCATGCACCTGATAGCGATAAAATTGTCACCACAGTTGCAGGAGGTACACCATGAACGATCAACCAAATAATGATGTATCAGGCAACGATGTACCAGACAATAATTCATCAAACAGTAATTCAACAAGCAAAGATTCACCAAACAACGATGCATCGAATAATGGCGTAGAAAATAACGCATCGCAAAAACAGTCTGACAGTCATTTTTCTGAAAGCAATTTGAATGACAACAGCTCAAATGCACAGAAAAAATCAAAACTCAAAAAAATCATCGCTGTATTGGTGGTGTTGATCTTATTGGGCTTAATTATTTTTGGACTATGGAAAAGCTATCAGCCAAAAACCATTAGCATTCAAGGACGGGTTGAAGCTGATACCATTCATGTTAGTAGCAAAGTGCCGAGTCGCATTGAACAGCTCTTTGTGCATGAAGGTGAGCAAGTGAAGCAAGGTCAAGCGCTGATCAAACTCAGTAGTCCTGAAGTCGAAGCGAAAAAGCAACAAGCCCTCGCCTCACTTCAATCTGCACTCGCATTACAATCCACCGCAGAACGTGGCTCGCAACAAGAAAATATTGATACGCTCTACGCCAACTGGCAAAGTGTCAAAGCCCAAGCAGCACTGGCGGAAACCACCTATCAACGTGGACAGACCTTATATCAACAAGGCGTGATCTCTCGTCAGCGTCGTGACCAAATGCACGCTGCCAAAATCTCTGCCAACGAGCTAGCAGAAGCATCGTACCAACAATATGCCCGTGCTGAACGTGGCAGTACCACACAGCAAAAATCCTCTGCCGATGCACAAGTAGAAATCGCCCGTGCAGCGGTGAGTGAAGCCAATGCTATGGAAGCGGAAACCTTGCTGCATGCACCACAAGATGCCACCGTTTCGGAAATCTATGGTGAAACCAGTGAGTTGGTGGTGATGGGCGTGCCGATTATTAGCTTACTTACCGATGATTATTGGGTCAGTCTCAATGTGCGTGAAGATCAATATGCCAATGTCTATAAAAAGAAAAACCTTGAAGGCTATATTCCTGCGCTCGATCAAAAAGCCACATTCCTAATCAAAACCATTGATGCTGAAGGTGATTTTGCCACCATTAAAACCACACGTCAGACTGGTGGCTATGATATTCGCAGCTTTAAATTGCATCTTGAACCTGAACAAAAAATCCCTGATCTCAAAGTCGGCATGAGCGTAATCTTTGAAGTTAAAGGACAATAAAGCGTTGAATTTTGATTCAAATTCGATAGCGCATGGCGATAGGTAAAACATCAATGTGGACTGCACTCAAGCGTGAACTGAATTATTTGATCACTCATCCGTGGGATCTGTGTTTGGTGACGTTGGTGCCTACTTTTTTGATCATTGTATTTAGCGCCACGTTTTTAGACGGCAAGCCTGAACATTTACCCATAGCCTTCATTGATCAAGATCATTCTGAACTGAGCCGAACCATTGAAAAGCATTTGGCGCTCAATCACACCATTCATATCGAGCATGGCATTGAACGGATGGACCAAGCCGAAGATTTGATTAATCGTACTGAAATTTGGGGCTATGTACACATTCCCGAAGGTGCGGAGCGCAATCTGGTGCAGGCGCAAGACCCGCAGATTAGTATTGCTTACAATCTATCGTTTTTTAGTATTGGTAATACGCTGTCCACAGCCGTTTCACTTGCAACCGTGCAAGGCATCGCCGACTATATGGGCAATGCGTACTTAGAAAATAGTTTGCCTTATGTCGAAGCACCCACACCAAATGTTAAAATTTCGCCCTTATTCAATCCTACGCTAAGTTATGAGTTGTACCTTGAGCCGTTTTTGATTCCTGCGATTATGCACCTATTGTTGTGCTGTTGTGTGGCGTTTAGTGTCGGGCAAGAACTCAAATATCAAACGGTAAAAACTTGGCTCGGCGGACACAATATTTTCGCCATTTTATTTGCCAAGACCATGCCCTATATCTTGATTTTTTCACTATGGACGTGGGCGTGGATGTTTTGGTTGACAGAAATTCGTGGCTGGTCGATTGCAGGATCACTGTGGTTTTTATTGCTTGGACAATTTTTATTTTATGCAGCATATGCTCTGCTTGCCGTGTGTTTGGTTTTAGGAAGTAAAGATTTACTCAAAACTTTTGGCTTGATTGCGGTGTACGGCGGATCGTCCTTGAGCTTTGCAGGGGTGACTTTACCGCTGAATAATGCACCGACCTTTACTCAATTTTGGTCGTACATCATCCCCTATACCCCCTATGCTAGATTGCAGACTGAGCAATGGGTCGTCGGTAGTCCAATTACCACCTCACTACAGCCTTTTGGCTTGTTATTGCTCCATTTTTCAGTGTTCTTGATTTTTGCCCTGTTGCTGATCAAAAAAACAAAAAATGAGGTCAGCACATGAAATCTTTTTTTTATTATTATCTGCAAACTTTTAAAAATATTGCCAAAAATCAATCGGTGCTAACCACCATGATTTTATCAGTAATTTTTTACAGCTTTTTCTATCCAACTGCGTATAAAGCACAACATGCCGAATCGTTACCGATTGTGATCGTAGATGAGGAACAAAGCCAGCTCAGCAACCAAATCATCACACAAATTCATAAAAGCCCGAATGTGGAAATTCGTGCCGTCACTGCGAATTTTTTAGAGGCAAAACAACTGGTTCAGGAACAAAAGGCCGATGGGATTCTTTTGTTGCCGAATAATCTGACCAAAAGCATTCGACATGGTGAAAATGGTGGCATTGGTATTTATCTGAGTGCGGCATATTTCCTCAAAACCAAGCAAATCGGTGTAGCGATTGCTGAGTCTGTGGAATCAACACTGGCTGAATATGCCGATAAATATGCCAATATCAGTGCCTTTGAGCCGAGTATTCCGATTCATCAAATTCCCTTATTCAACACCTTATCGGGTTATGGCAGTTATATTTTTCCTGCGGTAGCACCTGTGATCATTCATCAGACCATTTTTTTGGGTATATGTATGTTGATTGCGGGCTATCGAGAGTCGAACTGGCGACCAGAGCCGAGTGAGTTTTGGGCGCTTTTTGCTGTAGCGCTCACCATTGGGAGCTTGGGCTGTTATTACCTATTTGGCTTTACCTTTTGGCTGTATGACTACCCTCGTGGCGGGAATTTTATTGCGATGCTTTTTACCGTGCCAATCTTTGTCGCGTGTGTTGCTGCGATAGGGATGTTTTTATCGACATTTCTTGATATCGCTGAACGTGCGGGACATGTGATTGTGGTGAGCTCGGTGCCTTTATTTATTTTGTCTGGGATTGCTTGGCCACACTCCTCTATGCCGTTGTGGATTTCTTCCATTGCTACCGCACTGCCCTCTACACATGGTGTTATGCTCTTCGTAAAACTCAATCAAATGGGTGCAACGTTGTCTCAGGTCGCTGAGCATGTGTGGTTCTTAGTAATCACGGCGATGGTATTTTTAGCTTTGGCGTATTATCGTTTACGCTACAAATAAAATCGTTTTGTAATTAAAGGGGATATCATCACAAATGCTAATAATAACGCCCATTATCCCCAATCATAAAGATATTCAAATACATTCGTAGATAATGAACAAAGCCAATGGTTAGGATCAGCTTCACATAATGGTGATCAATTTGGCGACAGAGAAACCGACGGCGGTTGCAGCAAGCGTTTCAGCAATCAAGGCTGAAAGAAGGATCGTGCCTATTCCTTTTTCGCTGAAAATTAAGCCAGCAGCGAAGGTGGAGACGAGAATAAGAGCGATAAAAACGCCGCTTGATAATTGTTTTGCCATTCCGTTGCCAGTCGGTTTTACGGTGGCTGCTTCCTGCACAGGCTGTTGATTGATAGCAGTAACTGCCACCCCGCATTTCGAGCAGAACTTGTCACTGACTTCCAAATTTGAGCCGCACTTAGAACAGTACATAATCAATCTCCCCTCTGTGTTGAAGCAGCTAACGCTTCAAACACCGGCGCAGCTTGCTGCGTCCGAGTGCTTTGACTTGTTAGGCGCTGCCTGTAGCAACGCACTTATGTTTGGTTTGATCTTCTGTCTTTGCCAAATCATGGGGTGTTTTGGCGTGCCTGAATTGTTTGTAGGCAATAAAATTTCATTTAGTGATTCTAGGTGTTTGAGAACTAATTTCTGCCTCTCTTTTATTTCCGAATCACGCTGCCCCCAATTTTCATAATCTCCGTAAGCTAATATATAGCTTTGGAAAATTGGCAAAGGTAACTTGTCAAAGACAACACTATTTGAATCTCTTATGTTCCAGTTATCGAATAGATCCTGTGGTGACGGACTGGCATAATCAAAAAGATTGATGACATAAGGGTTTAGGCTTGCTGCACCACAAACCTCTCTCAGAATTCTCAAAGTGGTGTCTTTGCTTAGATTTGACCCATCGCCACTCAAGCTTCCAGGATTAAACATCACGACCAGCAAAGAATTCCATTCTGGATTTTTTATTTGGTGGCACCAATGACGATAATTGCCATCGCTCTCCCAAGAGATTGACCATCCATCTAATTCGTGACTGAAAACCTGTCCGCCATTGATTGAGTTCATGATCCTATTTTCGCCTAACGCCTGAGTTAAGCCGACCTACGGAGCGGTACGGCGTTGTGGTACACGTTACCGCATGAGCCGGA
>LULL01000223.1_pt1 | contig 65472 bp, 55 predicted proteins | sample 728161 | NCBI WGS metagenome assembly LULL01 (sample SAMN03860290, study PRJNA289734) | marine metagenome | biome: seawater column; feature: ocean; material: water; isolation source: Red Sea water column Station 149 - depth 500m | place: Saudi Arabia: Red Sea | collected 2011-10-15 | depth 500 m
AAAGAAGTTACGCCTTTCTTACTGGATCGAATCAGCCAGATAACAGATGGAAAAAGTCTTAAGACTAATATCGCGTTGGTTCGTAATAATGCCGTGCTGGGAGCAAAAATAGCCTCAGCTTACCAATCTCAGTGTTCAAGCTTTTCGTGAAACCTGATTTTTTAATTCTGAAACAGCCAGTTCAACCAAAGAAGAGGCGATTGATTTTTCCAATGCATTCTGAACAGAGCTTGTCACAATATCTTTCAACTCGTCTTCATTAAAACTAAATTTGTCACCTTTTTCAGATAAATCTTCTCTAACTGTACTTTCAGATTGCTCTGTCTCTGTTTCTGTCCAATCTGTTTCTTCTTCTGCTGTATCTTCATCTTTATCAAATCCCATAAATGCTTCTTCTGCTTCATCCCAACTGTCAAATACTTCTTCATCTAGGGCAGTCGATATTTCTGAAGTCTGAAAACTTTCAAGTTCCGCATCATCCTCATCAAAATCTCCAAGTTCCTCTTTTGTGATTATCTCAAGTTCATCGGCAGCAGCTATTGAGACTCCTTCCACCTCTTCTTCATCCGGTTCCAGCAGATCGCCCAGTTCATCCACCATAAATTCTGCCAGCTCATCTTCCTGATAAACTGCTGTTACTGTCGTACTTTCTACCGGAATTATTTCAGTTTCAAAATCTTCTATTTCCAGTTCCTTTTCAAACTCCTCCTCTTCGGCATCAAGTTCCTCCTCCTCCGACTCAAGAGACTCCATTTGTTCACTCAAATCTTCAAGTTCTCCTAAGGCAGTTTCTATAGTAATTCCTTCATCCTCGATACTTTCTCTAACCATAGAATGAATTTCATCATCCCCACGATTCTCAATTAAACCTTCTTCAAATTCTTCTACGGATGTATCAATAATAAATTGCTCAGCATCCTCTATTTCCTCCGAATCTGTTATGTCCTGTACTTCCGAATCAGTTAACAGGATATCGTCTAATGTACTTCCCTGAACAGAATTTGTGTCTTCGTTGAGAGATCCCTGTTCATAGTCTTCCAATTGTTGTGATGGTTCTGACAAGTCTTCACTAACCGCTTTATCGTCGTCCATAAGAGGTGCTGATGGCGTTTCAAAAGATGAAAGATGTTTTGGAAAATCGGGATGAAAATCTGTTTGATCCAAACTGATATCTTTCAAACCTTCCCTTGGAGTCTGATCCAGATCAGGAGGGTGAGTCCAAATTACATTTGGATCTTCAAAATCATTTTTCTCCAGGTTAATATCTGTCAATCCTCCGCTCTGGCTTTGCACGGGTTCTTGATCATTAAAACGACTTTCAGCAAACTTGTCTTCCAGTCCGGATAATTTTAGCTGCTCTAATCCACCTGGAGAAACTTCAATATCGGTTGCAGCAGTTTCTGCTTCTTCCTCAATTGATTCATCCTCAATCTCTTCTTCTTCAAGTGTAAGATCGAAATTAAACCCATTGTCCATTTCCATTTCAACATCATCAATTACTTCCAGGCCATCAGAATTTTTTTCAGATTCATCAGGAAGTAAATCTTTCTCGGAGAAGATTTTTTCCTGGTTGTCCGGATCAGTCAAAATGTTTTCCAGAACCAATGAATCCATCTCACTTGCCTTAGATGTTGCCGATAAAGACTCTTGAGAACTTTGCACTAAATCACCAATAACATTACTTGCTTCCGGATCGATATCAGTCTGTCCCTGTATGTCTTGATTGATATCTTTCAATTGATTGTCGATGGTGCTCATGTCTACAGCAAGGTTCTCATAGCCATTATCAGGTTCAGTGCCAAAGTTTTCATCTAAAGAGATATATTTGCTTATCTGTTCCTTTAACATTGATGCCTCAAAAGGTTTTCGAAGCATCCCGTTTATTTGCAGTTCATTAAGTACTTCTTCTTTAATCTCGTCTTTGGCGTTAACTAATAAGATTAGTGGAATGTTTTTTAATGCAGAATCTTTGCGAATCTCTCGGCAAGTATTGTAATCAGAATCACTGTCTGAATTACTGAGGAAAATTAAATCAGGACTCAGAGTTTGTGCCTGTTGGAGATAAAAATCCGGGTTTGACTCTTGTGTGATTAAAATTGAACTGTCTTTCAGCGAAGCGGCAATTACGGCTTGGATTTCAGGATTTTCTTCAAGTACAAGAATTAATTCGCTCATTGATCGTTTTATAGACTTCTAGCTTATCATATCATATAAATAAATATAATCTCTGTACGATTTTAATCAAGTGCTCACATGCAAGATAATGCCCTTATTTCTGAGCAAATATAATCTGTCTTTGCTTAATTACTTTGCACCTTCTTTGAAGAAACTTTATCTTAGAATTTCTCGTATTGACTCGTTGTTTGTCTATGATTGATCTAAAACTCAGTCTTTCAAAATGATTTCGAAATATATTGCCTCAGAATTTGTTCGTTATTTTCTGTTGTTTCTCAGCTCTTTTGTTCTAATGACACTGGTTGGGAATTTTTTTGGCAATCTAAGTGGAGTGTTTTCTGACTGGTTGAGTTTTCTGGAGTTTCTTCAGGAAACAGCAATGTTGTTTCCATTATTACTTGAATTGATAATACCAATCACTGTCTTGCTGGCCACAATTTCCACATTCAGTTCATTCAACAAGAATGCAGAATTAATTGCAATGCGCAGTTCCGGAATTGGCGGCTGGAGACTGGCTTTCCCTGTGTTAGGTGTTGCTGTATTGATTGCTGTGTTTGCTTATTTAAGCCAGAATTATATCTACACTTGGATGCATCAGACATGGGTAAAACCTGACAATGCTGCCCGCTTATTACCCCTGTGGAAGATAGGTGAGGATCGCAGCATATATTTTTTTGGTGATCGCCGCCAAGGGGGGCGTGTGAGTTCGATTACATCATTTCACTGGCAGAAGAATCCTTTTCAGCTTGTGACGAAGACTGAAATTGAGCAAGGCAAACAGCAGGAAAAATCATGGATTTTTCAAAATGTGCAAAAGCACTTATTCCAGAATGAAAATATTCAACTGAAACACCTTGATCAATGGCAAGTAGAAACAGAAAAATTACCAACAGTACCCTTTGAAGTTCCGACCTCACCTCATCACAAACCCATACTTGATTTATACGAAGATACTCAAAAACTACAGAATGAGGGTCAGGATGTTACTCAGCATCGAGTTGAGTTTTTCCAGAAAACTGCATACCCTTTTCAAATTTTCATCATGGTTTTGATTGGCCTTGGATTGTCTGCATCCTATAACAGAAGGGGGATGGCAGCAGAATCACTTGCCATAAGTTGTCTGTTAGGTATTTTATTCTGGATGATCAATCAGATCACTTTGGCAGTTGGAGGTGCGGGTCTGATAACGCCTTTTTTTGCAGCCTGGAGCGGGAATATAATTTTTCTTAGTTTAGCAATCTGCCTTTTGTCATATAACCGCGTTTGATTAAGTTTTATGAAATTGGGTAATGTGGTCAGATTTTAGTATTCAATTTGTTATGAAAAAATGGATTTGGTGAATTGTTTTGCATCAAAAGGGCGCAGATCGTCTACTTGTTCACCAATGCCGATATAACGCACCGGAATATCAAATTCATTGACGATGCCGATAACAACTCCACCCTTGGATGTCCCATCCAATTTAGTAATTATCAATCCTGTCAAGTCAGCAGCTTGCATAAATTCTCTAGTCTGAAAAATAGCATTTTGACCTGTTGTGGCATCCAGCACCAGCAATACTTCGTGTGGAGCATCCGGAACTAACTTCCGAATAACTCTCACCATTTTTTTTAATTCTTCCATTAAATTCTTTTTGGTATGTAAACGTCCTGCAGTATCACAAATCACCACATCATACTCCCCCTCGAGCCCTTTTTGTACGGATTCGTAAATCACCGCGGATGGGTCTGTCCCGGCTCTCTTCTGGACAATATCGCAATCAGCCCGTTTACTCCATTCAGCCAACTGCTCAATGGCGGCAGCACGAAAAGTGTCTCCTGCACCCACCAGTACTTTTTTACCTTTCTGGCGATATTGTGCCGCAATTTTTCCAATACTTGTCGTTTTTCCAACACCGTTCACTCCAACAAAAAGCAAAATTAGCGGTTTCCGATCTGTAGTACCCGGGACCTGATAATTTTTACTCATGATGCGTTCAATTTCCTGTTCAATTTCTGTCTGCAGTACTTGTGGATTTTTTAATTCTTCACGTTCCACTTTTTCTGTGATTGCCTCAAGTATACGTTGTGTTGTTTCCGGACCAATATCTGATCCGATGAGTACTTCTTCCAATTCATCCAGTACTTCATCATTAATTTCTTTTTTACCCAAAACTGCATCAGACAAATTGTTTAGCAAGTGCTTTCTTGTTTTATCAACTCCTGCACGAAGACGATCAAGAAAAGAATCAGTTTGCTCAGGCTTTTCAGATGGTATTGGTGTTTCAATTAATTCACGCTGAAGTATCTGCTTTTTTTGGCCTTGATCTTCTAAAGTGGTAATTTGGTCCTTTATTGCTTTTTCCCGCTTTTGAACTTTTTCAAGCTGAGCGGTCTGTTTTTCTTCTTGTAGCCGTTTTTCTTCCTTGATCCTTAAATCAAGTTCTTTGGCACGTTCTTTATTTAGCTGCTCAAGCTGCTTATTTTTGATTGGCTCTGAGGGCTCATCAGGCCTTTTTTTGTTGACTGATCTGCTACGCAGCCAAATCCACAAAGCTAGAATAAAAAGTATCAGCAGACCTGTAAAAACAGCCAAAATTAAAAAAGTCATTTCATCTGAAATTGGCACTCCTTTGTTGATAAATTTGCTGAATAACAGATTTGCTTTTTCAAGTAGTGGATTAAATATTTTTTTAAATTCTTCAGAAAACATGTAAAATATTTTGCTTGTTTTTTAAAATGTTAGCTAAAATCTGACGTATTAATTTTAACTAATATCTAAAGTTAAATATTATTCCGCCTGACAACAAAATGACCAGTTGGTCGATTGAATCTTTAAATTCAGCACAGAATAAAATCATTGAACATAAAGCCGGTCCTGCTTTAGTAATTGCCGGAGCAGGCAGCGGGAAAACACGTGTAATTACCCATCGTGTTGCACAACTTATTAATTCAGGAATTCCTGCTTCTTCAATCCTTTTACTTACCTTTACCAACAAAGCTGCTGACGAAATGACACAGAGAGTTGGCAGAACACTTGTAAATTCTTCTGATCAAAACAAGATTATCCATGGAACTTTTCACAGTGTGGCTAACAGGTTTTTAAAGCAGCATGCTAAATTACTGGAATATAAAAACAATTTCAGCATTTTGGATTCTTCTGATTCTAAAGATATGGTAAAAGCGGCAATTGCAGAAGTAATTGGAAAACCCGGAAAATTCTTTCCAAAAGCCGCAGTTTTACAAAATATATTTTCCCTGGCATTCAATCGTCATTGCTCGGAAAAAATGATTTTAGGATTGCCCTATACTCAACGTAATTTCTTCTTAGAGCAGCTGATATTTTCAGATTATCCTCATTTTGAAGACTGCTTGGAATCAATCATCAAAGTCTCAGCTGCCTACCGCCGTAAGAAAAGACGCGGACAAGTTATGGATTTTGATGATTTGTTGGAAAACTGGTTGGAACTGCTTGTGCTTCATCGTGAAAGAATTCCGCTTTGCCGGCAAATTAATTATATTCTTGTTGATGAATATCAGGATACCAACATGGTACAAGCAGAAGTGTTATTATTGCTCTCCCAGCCACATAATAATCTGATGGTTGTAGGCGATGATGCACAATCAATATACAGCTGGCGTGGTGCTAATTTTGGTAACATGTTAGAGTTCCCGGAACGCTACAAAGCTGTTACATACTACATGGAGGAAAATTATCGCAGTTCACCAGAAATTTTAGAAGCTGCAAACCAGAGCATAAATTATAACACACGTCAGTTTGAAAAAAACCTCTTTAGTTCATTGCCTGAAGGAGAAAAACCTCTCGTACATCATGTATGGTCCTCTGAAGATGAAGCAAACTTGGTTCTGCAAAGTATTCTCAGTTACAGGGATCAGGAAATTTCATTAAATGAAATGAGTGTGCTGTACAGGAACCATGTTCAATCAGCAGCACTTCAAGTCTCATTGACTCAAGCTGGAATTCCTTTTGTTATTCATTCCGGAGTTAAGTTTTTTGAGCAAGCACACATTAAAGACTTAACTGCTTTTCTAAAAGTTCTTTATAATCCCCTTGATGAAATTTCATGGATGCGTCTGCTCCGACTGCTTCCTGGCATTGGAAATAATACAGCTTTCAGGATTTTCAGTGTTTTCCAGGATCAGCAGGCTGTTCGGCTTACAAAAGACAATCAAGCTCTGCACAAACTGATTCCTAAAAAGGCACTTGAAAACTGGATTGTACTGCTTGAATGTTTTCAGAAAATGCTTGGTGAAAGTATTTCTCCGACTGAGATGATAGGAATTATATACAATAACTTTTATCGTGATGTGCTATACAGCAGCTTTGAAAATGCCCAACAGCGTGAGGCAGACATTCGTTATCTTGAGGAATTTGCAGGAAATTATGAACAATTAGAAGCGTTTTTAAACAAGTTGTCATTGGTAGGATCGAGCATCGTAACTGATTATGAATCAGAACAACAAGATAATCAGGAAGCTATCACTCTGACTACTATACATCAGGCCAAAGGGCTTGAGTGGGGTGTGGTAATTGTAATAGGTTTGACAGAAGGATTGTTCCCACACCAAAGGAGCCTGGAAACAGAAGAACAAATTGAAGAAGAACGCCGCCTGTTTTATGTGGCGATGACTCGTGCAAAACGTCATTTGCTGCTAACTGCCCCTTTGATTTCTTCAAGTTATTTTAAAGGTGCCAGTAAGCGCTCTCGTTTCATCTTCGAACTTGCTGATGAATCAATTAATAAAGTTGTTCATAAATTTGATGATTACTCATATTTAAATCGAAGAGGCACAACTCAATTTTATTTTTGAAACCTATAATTAGAGGTTTAATTTCTCTAGTTTAGGGCTGATGATGTAGGTACAATATCTTGCATCCGGGTTATTCTTGAAATAGTCATGATGGTAATCTTCTGCTTGATAAAATTCATCAAGTGCAAGGATTTCTGTGACAATTTGATCTTTATATTTCCCGGATGAATCAGCATCCCTTTTTGACTTAAATGCAGTTGTTTTCTGTTCTTCATTTTCATAGAAAATAACAGAGCGATATTGTGTTCCCACGTCTCGGCCCTGACGATTCATGGTAGTAGGATCGTGGCAACGCCAAAACCATTCAAGTAAAGTCTCGTAACTAGTTTTGTCTGGATTAAAATTTATTTTAACCACCTCAGCGTGAGAAGTTTCACCAGTACATACCTGCTCATAAGTAGGGTTTTCTACATTGCCGCCCGCATAGCCGGGGATAACTGATTCGACACCTTCAAGTCTTGAATAGACTGCTTCCAAACACCAAAAGCATCCACCGCCTAAAGTTGTGGACTCTAATTGTTTCATGAGTTCTCCTTTAGTAATGTGTAGGATTTTAGATTTCTACCAAAAAAATGACTAAGATAAACATAAACTGCATGAGCTAGTTCTTTTAAGGAAATTTGTGTAGGACTAATTTCAATACCGCTTTCCCTTCCAGTTTGTCGATTATGAAAATAAGCCAGACTGCCTGGGTGCAGAGCGTTAGTAAAAGAACTCCGGATACAGCAGTTTGGGCAACGTATGCCTCCCTGACTTGCATCCAGTTGATACGGAACCGAAAATTTTGCTGTTAATAAATTGCCGGACGTATTTCTCCATAGACTGCCTCCACACTGGATGCATGATTCCAGGTTTGGTGAAATTCCAAGCAGTTTTAGTAATTGTACTTCAAATTCAAATTTTATTTCTGCAATTTTTGCAGATTTGGAAAGTTGAATAATTGTACTGTGAAGCAAATTATAATAATCTTTTGACTCAACTGCAGGTATTTCACAAAGAAGCAATAATTCTGAAATGTAGCTGGTATGGAGAAATTTTGAATAATTTCTACGAATTTGATGATAACTTTCAAGCAGTTCACATTTGCGAATACGGACCAATTCAGTATTAGGTTTTACAGATAATTCAAAATGATTTGTCACGAACAATTCTGCTTTTGCTGCATTTCCTGTGCGAGCACTTTTACCTCCGTGTAAAACTCCAGCAATCTTGCCTGAGTCAGGGGTAAGGAAAGTCAAAATACTGTCATTTTCCTTAAAATCCATTGTTTTGATAACAATCCCATCTGTCTCAATTATTTTCATATAGGAATTAATTCAGTATTTTATCTTCTCTCAGCAGTGGCTTTGCTTCAGTCAGTGCATCTTCGGAGCGTTCCTGGCGAATAGCGATCAAAAATCGAATGGCATGATTCAGTTCGCTCCATTTTTCATTTAACTGCGTTCCTTTATTTTTTGCTGCAGGATATGCTTTTTGATCCATAGTTGTTGCAGAAATATTTACTTGACCTAATACTTTGGATGCTTCCTCAAGTTGATTGTTTTGGTAAAGAAGTTTTGCATAAAGAAGCGAAGCAGGAATAGCCCGTTGCCGTGAATTGTGTATTGCTCCAATGATTGATAAAATTTGAACTTCGGTGCCACTTTGTCGATAAACCCCTTCCAATGCTTCCAGCAGTTCAGGGTTGGCAGTGTTCTCAAAAGCTTTTTTAAGCACTTTAGCTGCCTCCAAGAACATCCCTGACTTTTGTAATTGGTTCGCTTCTCCAATTGCTTCAAACGGCTTGTCATTTTTTTTGTCTCTTTTTTGAGGAAGATAACGGAAAGACCAGTTTTTCAGGAACTTTGGATCCTGGCGCATCGCTTTTTGTAAATGCTCTTCGTGCTCCTGTTTAACATTATAAGTAATTAAACTTCCGTTATAATTGCTCAGTAATTCTTTTTCCTGTTCAATACAGGCGACCCAGTTTTCTCTGGCAATGTTAACCTGGCGCAGACCTGCCAATGCATCAGGATGTCCCGGAGTTATCCGGAGGATTTCATGACTTAATCTCTCAGCAAGATCCCACTCACTTAGTTTGCACGTGAGTTTTAAGTAAGGTAGTAAAACCTGTAAGTTCCCCTGATATTTATTGCGAAGTTCAGCGTAACTGTGAAGTAGTTCTTCTGCATTTTTTTCGTAACGCAGCAGTTCAAGGTATTGAACTCTGACAGATAATGGTGTTTCCGGCTTGTCCAGTTTACTGAAGCTTTTCCTCACTTGTTTTGGATCACGCAGTAATGACGCGTTCTCAAAATCCTGAGTTTTCTGAAGTTTTTTATTGTCTTTGTAACGTGAAAATTTCCCAAGGAAACTTTGAACAAACCGTTGGGGATGAGAAACAAACTGCCATAACTCTGTAACTGCCCACCCTGCCACAAATGAGCCTGCAAGCACCATCCATACAGATAATTGGATGGAGAAGTTTCCGTACAAATTCAAGGTCACACTATGACTGTTTTGCATGGCAAAATAACCCATGCTTCCCAAAAGCAGCAATGAGATTGCAATAAGAATTAATCTTTTCATTGTGTGATTTTAAATTATATAAACATAAATCATATTCGTTAGTTATGATAAGGTTCTCCACGTATTATTGTGAATGCTCGATATATTTGTTCCAGCAGAATTAACCTTACCATTTGATGTGTAAATGTCATTTCAGACAGGCTTAGAAAATGAACGCCTGCAGGCAGTACCGATTTATCAATACCATAAGCACCGCCAATAAAGAAGTTGGCTCTGGACGCTCCTAAAGTCATTTGTTTTTCAAACCATTGGGCTAAACCATTTGAAGTCAGTTTTTTCCCTTTTTCATCCAGAAAAATGTTCAGCTCTGTTGAATGAAAGTGTTTTAACATATTTGCAGTTTCCTGCCTGCGCCACTGATCTGCTGTTCCAGACCTGTATTGTGCTGGACTAATTTCATTTGATTCAAGATTGGTATAATGAGACAGTTTTTTCAAGTATACATTAATTCCGTTCTGTAAATAAGGTTCCTGTGTTTTACCAACCCAAATCAAACGTACTTTTCTCATTCAGGGAAATTGTGTTCCGAAATTATTTTTATGAAATAATGAATATTTGCTGAATACTATTGTAGACAGCAGTAAAAGACAACGCAAAAACTTCTGCAAAATTGGATTGTGATTGTCTGAAAATCAGCTATCTTTTTATGAAGTCTCGGTCATTCAATTACCGGTTGTGTATTAGTGAATATTAAATATCTTGATTGAATTCAAATGAACTTTGATTCAGCAAATAAACCTGAAAAATTTGGCACAAGCAGTGTGCTTGAAGAACAGGTGCTTTATAAAGGACGCTGGTCAAATTTGGTGGAATTCAGTTATAAAGATGATAAAAACAAAATTCGTAAATGGGAAGGATTGCACCGCAAACACAACGCTGAGGCGGTAATTATAATCGCCAAATTGGTACCTTCTGAAAGATACGTCATAATACGACAGTTTCGCCCACCTACGGATTCTTACATTTTAGAATTCCCCGCAGGATTGGTGGATCCAGGTGAGACTTTCGATCAGACAGCGGTTCGCGAACTTTCTGAAGAAACCGGCTATATCGGAGAAGTTCAAACGGTGAGTCCAAGGTTGTTCTCTTCTCCCGGGATTCTTTCAGAAGCAGTAACATTTGTGTATATGCAGATTGACGAAAAATTGCCGGAGAATCAGAGCCCGCGACCCCAAAACGAACCGGGAGAATTTATTACTGTTTTCCAAAAATCCATTGACGAAATTTCAGATTTTTTCCATCAAGAGTTAAAGCAGGGTGTCAAATTTGATGTTAAGCTTTATTCATATTTTATGGCACAAGGTATCCTGTAAAACAAACCCCATTACAACAAATGCCTGATCTTTCACGAGCAGAACAATCACAAAGAATTTTTTCACCGGTAATCATTACTGATGATTCAGGTGAAGAAGCTGTTACTGATGTCCCAGAAGCATTTTTATCTTCACCGGAAGTAAATAAGCTATTTCAGGACTGGTATGAGCAGCAAAGTGATCCCGATGAAGCAAACGCATTTTTGAAAAAACTCAAATTATTTTCATTGAGTTCTCCATCCATATTGGCTGTATTCCTTTTTATGCTTTTTCAGAAAGAAGATGATTTACCAGATGATATAGCACAAATAAATCAGGAGGGATCAGTAAGTGATCTTACTGAAGCAATTCAGCTTTTCCACAGGCTGTTGAAGGTGAATAAGTTTCCATTTCGCCCAAAAAATAAATCACAGGCTGAACTTACCATCAGAATGTTATTAACTGTTTTGGGAAATGTACAGCTGTTGACCGTTTACCTTGTGCTGCAGCTTCAGAAACTGGAACAAATGAATTCTCTTTCTCAGAAAGATCAAGAATCAAAAGCATGGACTGCGCTGCACATACACGCACCGTTGGCAGGGAGACTAGGGATATTCTGGATCAAAGCAGAGTTGGAAGACCATGCCTTTCGTTATCTGGAGTACGAGAGTTATCAGAACTTGAAGAAAAAAATAGCCCGGAAGCGCTCTGAACGTTCTGACAGTGTTGAAAAAATATCAAAAAAGATTCAGTTGATGCTGAATAAAGCTGGAATAACACATGAAGTTCAGGGGCGTTACAAACGTTTTTATTCTATTTTTCAAAAACTCGACAGGGTTGAAAATGATTTTGAACGCATACAGGACTTAATTGCTTTTCGCATTTTGGTTCAAAAAATAGATGAATGCTATGCCGCGTTGAGTTTTATTCATGAGAACTGGGCTCCAGTGAAAAATCGCTTTAAAGACTATATTGCCAACCCCAAACCCAATGGATATCAATCACTCCACACTACAGTCGTGGAAAACAAGGAAGAGCCATCAGGAAACCTTAGACCTGTCGAAATACAAATCAGGACTCATGAAATGCATCGTATGGCTGAGTATGGGGTGGCTGCGCATTGGCTTTATAAGGAAAAACGTCACAAGACGAAAATCCTAGAAGCAGAACAACTTGAAGATTCAATGACAGAAAAAATAAATGAGAATAGAGATGTTAATACGATCCCAGTAATTAATTTATTCAGCGATAAAATTTACGTGATAACACCTGCTGAAGAAATAATAGAGCTTCCTAAATTAGCTTCTCCTCTCGATTTTGCCTATTCAATCCATACAGAAGTAGGAAATCGTACAATTGGAGCAAAAGCCAACGGAAGTATTATCAGCCTTGATGGTGCTCTAAACAGTGGCGACAATGTGGAAATCCTGACATCACCGCGGCAAGAACCACGAAAAGAGTGGCTTGATTATATTAAAACTCGTCATGCCCGAAACAAAATTAAACATGCTTTGCATGAGAAGAACCGTGATTTACGAAAAAAAGAAGGAATGGAAATGCTGGAGAAAGAATTCCGCAGCCATAGTCTAAACTTGAATCGGCTGATCAGAGAAGGACGGATGGAAAAAGAATCACGCCAGCAAAACAATCAGGAATTTGAGCATATTCTGTTCTGTATTGGAGAGGGGTCAATTCGTTGTGATGAAATACGCAGGTGGTTTGTAGAAGATTCAGATACTGAACATTTAAGTGGAAATCAAGAATCTGAATTACTTTCAGAACAAGATAGTACTGGTAAAAATAAATCAGTTGAAGCTGAAACTCGAAGCTTGGTTATTGTGGATGGAATGGACAATGTGCTGACAAGAATTGCCAGATGCTGTACACCTGTGCGAAGTCAGCCTATACTTGGTTACCTTACCAAAGAGAGGGTGATTACGGTCCACAAGGAAGAATGTTCTTTTTTACAAAAACTGAGTCCGGAAAGGAAGGTAAAAGTCAGCTGGGGGAACAGGAGGTAAAAGGATAAAATTATGTTTGCATACTTGTTACATAACTTCACATCCGGAATAATCAAAACGAGGACATTTAATCCGACTTTCCAGACAACTTTGAAAAGGAATTAATACCGTTTTGTAATCATTTTTTCCAAAAGGAAGGAAAAAGCAAAACAAGTGCAGTGAACATTTCAAGTCTTCCAATCAGCATCAACCAGGCAAGAAACCATTTCCCCGTAGATGAGATATGAGAAAAGTTGTCTGTGGGGCCAATTTCTCCAAATCCAGGCCCGATATTCATTAGTGCAGAAATTACTGAACTGATTCCTGTTTGCAAATCCATAGACTCAAAAAGTACCATCAAACAGCCTCCGGCCAGAATTATGAAGACATTGGCCAGGACATAACAGATTGAAAGGTTGATCGCAAAAGTGTCAATGGCTCTTTGATTGAGATGAATTGGCAGGATTGTCCTTGGCTGATAAAACATTTTCTTGATGGTAGTTAACATGTATTTCCAGATTATTATAAAATGCACAATTTTAATTCCGCTGGTAGTTGATCCGGCACATGCGCCAATAAAGCAGACAATGTACAAAAACATTTGTGCCGGTTGTGGCCAGAGTTCATAGTCTGCAGTTGTGAAACCTGTTGTGGTCAATAATGAAGTTACCTGAAAAGATGCATATCGCAAGGAGTCAAAAAAATTCTCATAGGTACCATTCGTCCATAAAATCAGGGATGTAACACCACAAAAAAATAATATGATACATGCATACCAACGTAATTCCGTGTTGATTTGAACCAGTTTCCACTCACCTTTCAACATGTGGTAAAAAAGCATGAATGCCATACCGCCAAGAAACATAAAAATGATAATTACCCAATCAAAATAAGCACTTCCGTAATAACCAATGCTGGAATTTTTCGGAGAAAATCCTGCTGTAGCAATTGTACTAAAAGCATGACAAAGTGAATCAAACAATGACATACCTCCGGCCCAAAGCATTAAAGTCTGCACAAGGTTGAGTCCAAGATAGATTGACCAAAGCCAAATAATGGCGTCACGGTTACGAGGAAGAAACTTTTCTTTTGTAATTACTTGTCCTGGACTGGATTCCGCACGAAAAATACGTACTCCCGCCATGCCGTGAGGCAAAAAGATCAGAGTCAGTGTTAAAAAACCCATGCCTCCTAAAAGGTGAGTTTCACTGCGCCAAAGTAAAAGTCCATGTGGCATTGATTCAATGTCATTCAGTATAGTTGCTCCTGTAGTGGTATAACCTGACATCATTTCGAAAAATGAGTCAGTAAAAGACGGAATCGAACCGTGGATAATAAATGGAATTGTGGAAACTGCGGAAATTAAAACCCAACCAAATACTGCAATAAGGACTGCATCCTTAAAGGTTAATTCATAATGACTTGGCGCTAACCTCCATAATAGTAGTCCCAATCCAAAAGACACTGCAGCGGCAATGATGAGTGCTGCCAAATCATCTTCCTGATAAATCAGGGAAGTGGCAATTGGCAAAATTAATGCGATGCTGGTTACCAACAGCAATGTCCCCATGACGTATGCAATTGAACGAAAATGCATTTACAATACTGACGGGAAAAAAGCGGGATTCATTTTTTGAAACGAACCTTTTATTGTTTGGTTTTGATTTCTGTGATTATGTGGTAATCATTCAAACACAGTGAAGAGAATCTGAGACAAGTAAGTAGGATTTAGTTTTTTATGAACCCCTGCCTCAAACATACTCATCATTGGTTGATTTTGGAGGCGGTGTGGATGGAATTTCCGGATTTTTCAATACACCATTAATAACTTTAATAACTTTGCTTGTTTTTTGTTCATCGATTGGATAATCAAATACAAGCAGTCCGTATTTTGTTTCTCCCTGCAATAATGGATAGACAATAATTTCATTGGCAAGAATATTTTTTATGCGATAAAAATCAAGACCTTTTTGATTGCCTTCTGAATAATTTTTGAAGATATTTTTAAAATGCTCCTTGTCAATTTTTTTCAGACCTGATCTGACCTCATCAGCCCGATTTTGCTTGATGTGGTATATCAGTTCCTCCTGCACAAAGCCTTCTCCATCTCCGGGGTGTTTACGGCATGTATTACATATGATTCCGATGCCTTTTACACTGTTAACAATAGTGTTACGGAAGAGAGCTTCAAGAACATTTTCCCAGTCTTTCCGTTCAACTTCATGTTGATGTATTTCAATTAATTTCTTTTTAAAAAACAAAACCTGTAATTTTAAATGAAAGTCAAAAAATATTAATGTTAAAAAGCATCACAGACAAACAAATTACCACGAAGTGATTTGTTTAGCTCAAACCGTTTATGGTAAGGTACTATTGTAAAGAGGCTTATACATTCATTCAACTCAATAATTTTTTTATCAATGAAAGCATCAGCTCCCATTTGGGAAAAAAAAATTCAGCGCTGGTTAATTGCAAAGCTTCTTTCAATATTGATAAGAATTACAGGATATACTGCTCAAGTTAGACACATTAATAAGGAAGTTCTGCAAGAAGTGATAAAAGAATACGGCAGTGTTATTATTGCAACCTGGCATTACAACATTTTTTTCAGTATCTGGCTTTTACGGAAACATGGCTTAACTGCGTTAATCAGCAGCAGTGATGATGGAGAAGCCATATATGATGTTTTTTCACGTTTTGGCTATCAGGCTGTGAGAGGCTCTACAACAAGGGGAGGAATTCCCGCTCTGAAGCAATTGATTAAGTTGCTTGAGCAAAAAACATCTGTTGCAATTACTCCGGATGGTCCTTTGGGGCCTCCGGAAAAAATTCAATCAGGCGTTGTGCTGCTTGCAAAATACTCAGGAATTCCGATAATTCCCTGGCACTATGAAGCCAGTCAGCAATGGAGGTTAAACAGCTGGGATAAACACAAGATCCCCAAACCTTTTGCGTCCATTGTTGAATCATATGGTGAGCCATTCCATGTGCCAAAAGAGCTGAAGTCAGATGATGTACCGGCATTCTGCGAAAAACTGGAAATGAAATTTAAAGAGCTTGCTCGAATGACAAGTGAGGAAATAGAAAACCTTGGGACAAACCGAAATAAATAAGTTGTAGCGGTTTAATTGGAAAATTGGTTATCAAATTCTTGAAAGAAGCGCTCAACCTCTTCCACGGCTAAACTGTTTATTCCTGCCGCCACAGCACGTCCGCCCCCTGAGAATTTGTAGCATAAATTTTCTGCTCCAAAGGGTCTGGAAAATGGTGCACGCACACTTACCTGATATGTTCCGTCTTTGCGTTCAACCAACAAAGCATGTGCCATTGCCGGTGCTTCCCGGGCAATTTGATTGCTGTATACGCCGCAAACACGTCGGCACCATGCTGAATTTGGGAAAAAATAAATTCTTCCTGATGAGGCTTTTCTCTCCGGAAGTATAGCCTCAGCCAGGCTCATATCATTCCGGAAACCTTCTCTTAATTGAACCAATTCTCCGGAAGCCTGATAGAAGTCGAACGGATCAGAAAATGGCTGGATTGCCAAATAGATAGATTCTGGCGAAAAATACAAATCTTCAATGGTTTCACCATAAGCATTGTAATTGATTAACTCTCCCATTTCCCGCAATATGTCAGTTTTCTTTGAGTCAAGTTTCAAACTGTCTGCAAGTTTATTTGCAGAAGAGTGAAGATTATCACCGAAAGCTGCAACTATGGCCCAGGAACGGTATTCACCTTCCAAATATCGATCAACAAGTATGCTTGTACAAACATCATGACTGGTATCAATGTGTGAATGTAAAAGTGGAGATTCTGGAATGTCTCCGGCAAAGTGGTGATCAAAATAATGAATTGTGTTGCCTTGTTCCAGTAACTTGATGAGAGAGTTCCTGTTGGCATGAGTTGAAATATCAAGTACAGTGAGCACACAATCCTTCATGGAAATGACACGATCCAGTAATAGAGTGTCACGTTTTACTCCTGTTATCAGCTTGCTGTTCCGAGGATTATTCAGGCGTAATTGATGTAAGGCACATATGCCGTCTGCATCTCCGTTAAAGATGTCAATGTAAGGCATTGAGGCAGGAAATATTGCTATTCAGATGATGAATATGATTTGTGCAACAACAAAGGTTAGAAACAGGAGAATACCCATTATTGCAACAGAGCCTGGAGAAAGGAATCTACTTGCGGAATTTGCCATCACAGAATTAAGACGACTGTTGGCGGCAAGTCGTATTTTTTTTGATGTAACTTTCTTTGCTTTAATTTTGGGAGGCATAATTCAAAGTATTATACTGAAAAACATTTCCTGAAATGCAGATAAAAAATTCTGCACAATTAAAACCAACATTCTAAATATTTATATATCGTGATTTTTTCAAAAATCTTTAAAGAAATCTTTTTTGGTTTCGCAAATAATGATCTGCTAATACCAGATTGATCATAGCTTCCACCATTGGAACCGCCCTTGGCAATACACATGGATCATGACGGCCTTTGGCTTTCAGTTTCACCTCTTGTCCATCACGCGTAACAGTATTCTGTTCAAAGTTTATTGTTGCGGTTGGTTTGAATGAAACCCGTAAATCAATATCTTCACCATTTGAGATACCACCCTGAATTCCTCCGGAACGGTTTGAACCAGTCCGGATAACTCCTTCCTGCATCACAAAGGGGTCATTATGTTCCGAGCCTTTAAGCTTAACTGAGTCAAATCCCATTCCAAATTCAACCCCTCGTGTTGCAGGCAGTGACATCAGAGCCTTAGCCAGATCCGCAGTCAATTTATCAAAGACAGGCTCACCTAATCCAGCGGGGACATTGCGTACAACTGCCCGGATGATTCCGCCCACACTATCACCGGACTTCCGGACTTCATGAATTCGCTCGATCATTGCCTCGGAGGCATCTTTATCTGGGCAGCGTACAATACTTGCTTCAATTTGTTTTTCTTCGACAGTTTTTTTGTCCACAGAAGAATTAATATCATGTATTTGTTCTACCCAGGCAATCGTCCGTATATTGTTCCAGTGATGCAAAAGTTTTTTTGCAATTGCACCGGCTGCCACTCTTCCTATGGTTTCACGTGCGCTTGCACGTCCACCGCCCTTCCAGTCTCGGAAACCATATTTTTTGTCATAGGTGAAATCTGCATGGCTGGGGCGATACAATTCTTTAAGGTGATCATAAGCATGTGGCTTTGCATCCTCGTTTGTCACCATAACGGAAATTGCTGTTCCTGTGGTTCGTCCCTCAAATACTCCAGATAGAATCCTGGCAATATCTCTTTCCTTACGTTGTGTAGTTATTTTACTTTGTCCGGGCTTTCTTTTATCCAGCTCATTTTGGAAGTCTTCTTCATTCAGCGGTAATCCCGAGGGACAGCCGTCAATGACTACTCCTACTCCAGCGCGACTCACCCCACGTGGTTATGCGAAATAAATTTCCGAAACTGTCTCCCATATTATGCTTAGATACTAAAGCTGTATTACAGCGCGTTTTGAAGTCATGTCAGCATAACGATTTAACGCTCAAGGTGCAAGGAACTTGGAAGTGCAATCTTGAATTTTCAGTCGACGAACGCTATACTGCACTCAATGTGATTTGCGTTAAAAGCAATTTAAAAATATTTACATTCCAGAACAGCACCACGTAATGATGCGGCTTCACAAATCTAGTCCAAAATGGATAATCTACAGCACGATGGGTTTGGAAGTCGGTTTGTCTGTCGTTGTAGGTTTCTTGATCGGCAGTTGGCTGGATGAATGGCTGGATACAAGGCCATGGTTCTTGCTGGTGTTTGGGATTGCCGGAATCATAGCAGGATATCGGAGCATGTTTCGTATGGTAAAACGGATACAATCTGATGCTGAAACTGAGCAGGAAAAAAATTCTAGTTCTTCATCCTGAACAAATGTATGAATACCTAGTTGTATAATGCATTTAGTAATGGTTCATTATTTTGATTTCAAAATTGAAATTTGAAGCAGAAGTAAGTTGTGAATCCTGATACTCAAAAAGATTCAGCCACATCTAAATTCCAGGAAGACCCAGCTGACGAGGAGCAGTCCTTTCCTTTTAAACAGGCCCAATTTTTTCGAAATCTTCTTCTTGGTGTTAGCATAGTTTTAATTGTTGGTTCTGCAATTTTTACGCTTGACCTCCTGCCTTCAATTATGTTAGGATGTCTGGTTATTGGTTTTAATTATGTCTGTACTACGCAGTTCGTCCGCAAGCTGTTAAAGGAAGGCAAATTACTCCCGCTGGATTTACTGTTTTATCTCTCAAAATTCGTAATTTCAGTTGTTTTTATGTTTGCAGCAATGAATTACTTAAATCTTTCTGCAGGGGGTTTGCTGATTGGACTTTCGAACATTGCGCTTGCCACAATTATTTATTCATTCATGAGAGTGATGCGTTCCCAATGAGCTGCTTAAACATTTAAAAATAAGACAGATGAACAAACGATTAACTGCAATTAGTATTTTATTACTGACAGCTTCTCCTGTTTTTGCCGCTGAGGGTGCATTCACGTGGTCTCATTTTCTGCTTGGCTGGTTAGAACTTCCGCTGGTGGAACTGGGAATAGACCCTTTACCAATGTTGGATTTGTTTATCGTTGCCGTCGCATTGATTGTTTTTGCCTATATTGCAGGCAAACCATTTCGGCAAACAGAAATGCTTGAGCCTTCAGGAAGAGTAAATCTACAGCATTTTTCAGAAATTGTTGTTAGTCTTATACTTAATTTTTTGAGCGGAATTATCCGGCATGGTGTCGGAGCGCGACCTATTCTTCCATTACTGGGAACTTATGCGTTGTTCATTCTGGTGTTGAATCTGGCCGGCATTGTACCAGGCTTCAATCCGCCCACAGATCAGTTCAATGTTACAATCGTTTTTGCAGTTATTGTTTTTATCATGACTCACGTACTGGGTCTTCGTCAGCATGGAGCCGGCTATATCAAGCAGTTTCTGGGACCCATGCCTTTACTTGCGCCACTGATGTTTCCAATTGAAATAGTTAGTCATTGTGTGCGCTTGCTTTCCCTCTCAATCAGGCTGTTTGGTAACATGACAGGAGACCATAAGGTTGTTATGATTTTTACGTCAATCCTGGCTATCGGACTGCCTATTCCATTTATGGGTTTGGGGGTTTTGGTTTCAGTGCTGCAAGCATTTGTCTTTGTCTTGCTGTCTGCTATTTATTTTGAACTTGCAATGAGTGAAGCACACTGATTGCGCTTAAATTAACATCAAAAAAGGTATAATGAGAAAATTATTATTATTGGCATTATTTTTGTCAGCCGGTTTCCCTGTGTACGCAGCAGAATTTGGAGAAATGGCGACATTAGGTATTGCACTTGGTGCCGGCCTGTCAATTGGACTTGCTGCACTTGGAGGAGGCATCGGTCAAGGTATTGCAATGATGGGTGCATTGGAAGGAATTGCCCGGAATCCAAACGCTTATGACAAAATCTTCACACCAATGATTATTGGACTGGCGTTGATTGAATCCCTGGTAATTTACGCGCTTGTAATTGCTTTTATGCTTCAAGGAAGAATCTAAAATTTCTATCATCTGCGGCTCAAATTTTGGGTCGCAGACCTCCCCCTTTTTCAGTTCCCTAGTGAGTGCAGGTAAAGTGTAGCAAAGCTGATTTTGCATGTTATATCATTCCGCTTTTCAATTTTCAGTTTTCCAGAATTAAAACACCGTTCGTCTTCAAATAATCCATTGCTGAGGCGTTGTCGGTGTTTCTCAAAAGCATCTGAAATTTAGCTTCGCCAAAATCATTTGGGGCATGTAGAGTTACAAGCAAATCATTCTCCTCATGTTTCACACTTCCGGACCAGTCTATGAAGTCATCAGCAAACACTGTACTCCCTAATACAAACGAATTCTCACGCAGCTGTTGTGGTGTTAATTCCCGTAGGTACGCCTGTGCTTGCACTGCAGCACCATTTAATTCCTGGAAAAGTATTTGAGATTCCAGAAATGCCTGACTCTGGAAGCGCTGATGAATGCTTTGTTCAAACAATTTCAACATTACTCCTCCAATCAGAAGTGTAATCACCATCACGGTAATCAATAAAAATCCTCGCATAGAATATTTTTCTGCAAAAGACAGGTTATGGTGTGGCACATACGCGAAAGCCTAAAGTAGAACTTTGACTGGTTTGACTTTTGTAATAACGGTTTGATGAGCGCAAACTTTGTTTTTCTGAGGAAAAACCTCCTCCTCTTGTTGATCTGGAACTGCCTGTTTCAGGACCGGTTGGATTAGTCGAGCCTCCGGAAGTATCACTGTAATATGTCCCTCCGTAATAATCTGCAGTCAGCTCCCAGATATTCCCATGAAAATCGTATAGACCCCATGAATTCGGAAGTTTGGTTTTCACATCATTGGGTCCACTGCGGCTATTGCTATCGTACCATGCGTAATCAATCAGGCAGCTGTCGTTATCGTTGCCGCACGACCATTTGGTTGTGCTGCCTGCCCGTGCGGCATATTCCCATTCTGCTTCTGTACAAAGACGGTATGTGCCGGAGCGGATACTTGTCAGCCATGCAGTATAATCTGTGGCGTCATTCCAACTTACAAAGTTGATCGGATAATTTTCTTTGCCGGAAACATCATAAGTACGCTTGGAATTCGTTGTGCTGCCTGTGTAACTGCAGCTGCCAGCATCTACACAATCCTTGTATTCGCTTGCTGTAACTTCATGATCTGAAACATAAAATGGCCCTGTCAGAGTAACTGTATGAACAGGCAATTCCCTTGATTTAGCACTTCCATCATTTTGTGACTCATTATCTGCGCCCATCTCAAATCTTCCTCCGCTCAGCATTACCATTCCATTGCTGTCTGCTAAATTTACAACAACATTGCTTAATGTAGAAAAGCTCCAGGATTTTGCGGAAGCAAGTGTGTTTCCAGCTGCGTCTTTTATACCTGTTGTTAAAGAAACACTGTAATCACGAAAATGTGTAAGATTGTCTGTAGGAGTGAAAGTTACTGTTGAACCGCTAATACTGAAACTGCCGTTAACACTATTACTGGCGTTATCCAGCAACATAAAGGTACTGGTGCTGATTGAATCAGATGAAACGGCTTCACTGAAAACTACAATAATTGCTGCATTTACCGCTATGCTGCTGGTGTTGTCGGCAGGGCTGTAAGAAGTAACACTTGGCTGAGTAGTGTCAGTAGATGTATCATTTCCGGAACTTGTTGAGTTGTCAGAGGAGTTGTCACTAGAGACTGCAACGGTAGTAAATTCCCAGGTTTTGTCCTGCCCCAAATTGTTTCCGGTAGTGTCCTGAATTTCTCCGGAAACATATGCTGAATATAAAGTGCTGTAACTTAAAGCAGAAGATGGAAGGATGACAACAAAAGTCTTTGAATGAGAAAGCGTCGCTGGAACTGCAGTACCATTCGTGCTTAAATAAAAATTCTTTTCACTCACACTGCTGGATTGTAATTCATTATTGAAATTAATTACATAGGATGAATTTACTAAAACATTTGTGGCATTGTCATCAGGGTTTGTGGAAATAACATAAAAAGTCCCATCAGGTGAAAGAGCGTTTTCACTTCCACCAAACTCCTCTTCTGAATCCTTGCTGCACGCCCCGAAAATCAGGGAAATTATCAGCAGTACAGACTGCAATTTCCACGGATTCGCACCCATACTTACTTCCAATGTGATTGATAGATTTAACACAAAATCTATCAAGTGCGAACATTCTCAAATTCAAGAAGAAGGTGCAAGATGAATATGGTGATTTTTTCACTTTTTTGATTAAATTTTTTTAGATTTTTTTGAGGACAAAATAGAAAAAGTTTGCTAAGGTGTGTTCTTTCAGCAAAAGACACCAATATCACAAAATGTGGAGAGAGAAATGAGTGAGCAGAAAATATTTGAAATTCCTGCATTTGCTAAAGAAAAAGCATGGATCGACAATGACACATATCTGAAAATGTACCAGGAGTCTGTAGAAAACCCAGAAGGTTTTTGGGATAAACAGGCTGAACGATTGGATTGGTTCAAAAAATGGGATAAGACTCTTGACTGGGACTATAACAAAGCACATATCCGCTGGTATGAAGGAGGAAAACTTAATGTGTCTTATAATTGTCTGGATCGACATTTGGAATTACGAGGAGACCAAAAGGCATTGATTTGGGAGTCAGATGATCCAAACGTTGATCGATCTTTTACATACAAAGAACTTCATGCGGAAGTCAGCAAATACGCAAATGTGATGAAAGCATTGGGAGTGGAAAAAGGTGACAGAGTAATGATTTACATGCCCATGATTCCCGAGCTGGCAATTGCTTGTCTGGCATGCACCAGAATTGGCGCAGTACATTCAGTTGTGTTTGGCGGATTCAGCGCAGAAGCCCTGAAAAACCGTATTATTGACTGCAAAGGCAAGATGCTTGTTACTGCCAACGCAGGTGTCCGTGGGGGGAAAAGTGTACCTCTTAAGCAAAATGCTGATGCAGCCATGGAAGGCACCAGCATAGAAAGCTGCGTAGTGGTGAAACATACTGACGATGCATGTGAAATGCAATCTGGACGTGATTTTTTCTGGCATGAAGAAATCGCTAAAGCCTCTTCAGAATGTGAAGCAGAAGAAATGGACGCGGAAGATCCGCTGTTTATTCTTTACACCTCAGGCTCAACCGGAAAACCTAAAGGTGTTTTACACACAACCGCGGGTTATCTGGTTTACACTTCAATTACTCATCAATACGTGTTTGATTATCATGATGGAGACATATATTGGTGTACTGCTGATATAGGATGGGTTACCGGACACAGCTATATTTTGTATGGACCACTGGCCAATGGGGCTACAACTTTAATGTTTGAAGGAGTTCCGAATTATCCGGATTTTGGACGGTTCTGGGACATTTGCGACAAACACAAAGTAAACATATTTTACACTGCTCCCACTGCAATTCGTGCAATTGCAAAAGAAGGTGATGAACTGGTTAACAAACGTGACTTAAGTTCACTGCGTTTACTGGGCACAGTAGGCGAACCGATCAATCCGGAAGCATGGCTCTGGTATCACAATATTGTTGGACATGGTGAATGTCCGATAGTTGATACCTGGTGGCAAACTGAAACAGGTGGAATTCTAATCACTCCGCTTCCTGGGGCAACACGTACTAAGCCTGGGTCAGCTACACGTCCGTTTTTTGGGGTTCAACCATTATTGGTGGATGGAGATGGAAATGAGCTGGAAGGTGCTTCTAGTGGAAATTTATGTATCAAACACCCATGGCCCGGTCAAATGCGTACAGTGTATGGCGATCATGAACGATTTTTTCAGACATATTTCAGCACATACAAAGGACTTTATTTTACCGGTGACGGATGCCGGCGTGATGAAGACGGATATTATTGGATTACCGGACGAGTGGATGATGTCCTGAATGTTTCCGGACACCGCATGGGCACCGCCGAACTAGAGTCAGCATTAGTGCTTCATGAAAATGTAGCTGAGGCAGCGGTTGTTGGTTTCCCCCATGAAATCAAGGGACAGGGCATATACGCTTTTGTGACCTTAAACACGGGTGTTGATCCGACTGAAGAACTGCAGAAGGAATTAGTGCAGTTGGTTCGAAGTGAAATTGGTCCGATTGCTTCCTTTGACGTAGTTCAATGGGCACCGGGACTTCCAAAAACACGTTCTGGAAAAATCATGCGCCGCATTTTGCGTAAAATTGCGGAAAGTGATATGGACAGCATTGGTGACACTTCCACACTTGCCGATCCATCTGTGGTTGATGATTTGATTGCTAATCGTCCTTCAGGCTGATTAATCCTGGCAATTGATCTTGCTTTAATTTGGTAATACTAAAACCTAATGATCAAATGAGAACCCCATGAGTTATCATGATCTTTATCAGCAATCCATAGAACAGCCTGAGGTTTTTTGGAGAAAACAGGCTGAACAGATCAAGTGGTATGAATTCCCTGAATCAATCCTTTCGCAGGACGAGGACGGTTTTTATCGCTGGTTTGCTGGAGGTAAACTGAACACTGCATATCTGGCACTTGATGCACAGATAGAAGATGGTCGTGGTGATCAATTGGCGCTTGTTTATGATTCTCCGGCAGCAGGCTCTCAGCGTAAATATAATTACACAGAATTGCGCGATGAAGTTGCCATTTTTGCCGGTGGTCTAATAAATTTAGGTGTAGGTAAAGGTGACCGTGTGATTATTTACATGCCTATGGTTGCGGAAGCAGTAATAGCAATGCTAGCTTGCGCAAGGCTGGGGGCAGTGCATTCCGTGGTTTTTGGAGGTTTTGCGCCCAACGAATTGGCGGTGCGAATAGATGATGCAAAACCTAAAGTACTGGTGACAGCAAGTTGTGGTATAGAATTTACCAACGTCATTGAATACAAACCATTGGTAGATAAAGCTTTGGAAATTTCCAAATTTCCTCCGGAAAAGACAGTTGTTTTGCAGCGCCCTCAAGCAAAAGCACAAATGCAATCCAGACGTGATAACGACTGGGTTGAACTGGTTAATCAAGCAACACCTGCAGAACCGGTTCCTGTGGATTCAACTGATCCTTTGTATATTCTTTATACTTCCGGAACAACAGGACTTCCAAAAGGTGTAGTACGGGACAATGGCGGGCACGCGGTTGCATTGAAATACAGTATGAAAGCTGTGTACAATACTGATCCCGGAGATGTTTACTGGGCAGGTTCAGATGTGGGCTGGGTGGTCGGACATTCATATATAGTTTACGCTCCTTTACTCCATGGATGTACCACCATAGTTTACGAGGGCAAACCAGTACGCACTCCTGATGCGGGGGCATTCTGGCGTGTAATTTCTGAACACAAGGTGAACACTTTTTTCACTGCCCCAACTGCTTTCAGAGCTGTTAAAAAAGAAGATCCAGAAGCAAAACTGAAAAATCAGTATGACATCAGCTCACTCCGGACACTTTTCCTTGCAGGGGAAAGGCTGGATCCACCAACCTATGAATGGCTTACGGACATATTAAAGGGAGATTCAGAAGATGGCATCCCTGTAGTTGACCACTGGTGGCAGACCGAAACCGGCTGGGCTATTTGTTCAAATCCAATGGGGATTGAACCACAGCATGTCAAAAATGGCTCACCCACATTTCCTATGCCGGGCTACAATGTTCAGGTACTGGACGAAGCAGGAAATACTTGCAAACCAGGAGAAACCGGTAACATCGTGATTCACCTTCCATTGCCACCCAGCTGCCTGCCTACATTATGGAATAATAATGAGCGCTTCAGGCAATCATATTTGTCACAGTATCCTGGATATTACCTCACTGGTGATGAAGGCATCAAGGATGAAGATGGTTATTTATTTGTGATGGGCCGTACAGATGATGTAATCAATGTTGCCGGACATCGTCTTTCAACCGGAGAGATGGAGGAATTGATTGCAGGTCATCCTGCAGTTGCGGAATGTGCTGTTACAGGTATTGATGATGAGCTGCGCGGACAAGTTCCTGTAGGCTTTGTTGTGTTAAAGGATGGTATTGAGAAATCACAGGAGCAAATGCAGATGGAATTAGTCGATATAATCAGGAGAGATATTGGCGCCGTTGCCTACTTTAAACAGTCCGGTATTGTCAAGCGATTGCCAAAAACACGCTCCGGCAAAATACTGCGTAAGACTATCCGACAGCTGGCTATCGAAACAGAAGTTTCAGTTCCCCCCACCATCGATGATCCAAAAATACTTGATGAAATTCGTGAAGTAATGCGGGAACGTGGAATCGGACAGTACGCCGTGTCTTGACGAAACAACGCGCGCTGGTTTACTGCACCTTGCGTTGCCCCTTCCTTTTTTTTTGCAGCAGATGATCCAGCACAAAACACTCCATATTTTCCTTTCAAAGCAGACAGCATGGTTTTGGTTTGCCGGGAAGCATCACTGCCTTAAACCCGCACCTGAACCTCTTGATACAGAGTTGATTGTAGAGCTGTGTCGTGAGTTGGGTCCAGGAAGGATAGTAATGTTTCTTGAATTTCCATGGGTACTGACTCTTTATGAAATAACAATTTCATTATCGCAGCAAGAACTCATAACTTATGCTAAATCCTGTTTAGGATTTCCGGATCATGATCAAGGAAAAAATCAAAATCATCCTGAGCATATAACCCACCCAACATCTGAGGAGATGCCCGTGGGAGGAATATTTTTTAAACAAGCCCAACAGGATCGTGTCGGCCTACTTTGCGCTTCTCTTTCTAAAGAAAGTATTCGCTTAAAGAAATTACTGAAAGAGGATACAAACATATCTGTTGAGGCAGTTCCTTTGATTGTTGCCTGCATGCCTAAGTTGCTGGAATGTCCGGAAGACACATTGATTTTCAAAGGTGTTGAGCAGTCTTTTTTTGTAAATAAAACTGATGGGATTCTCAAAAAATATGTTGAACTGCCAACCCTGGGCAATGTTACAGGGGAAGATTTTGTTGCAGACCAAATACCCACTGACACCACGCCTCAGATCATCAGTCTTTTTCCAAATGATGATATTGAAGAACATTCCGGGGAAACAATTGAAAATGACGAACATATCGGTCAACCGACTTCTGTTAGTAAGCAAAATACTATTAAAATGGAGGATGTATTGTCAGAATGGAAAGGCCTGGCCAAATCCCCTCAAACAGGATTCTGGTGGACTTCCTTAAAAAAACGTCGGCAATTAAAACTGGTTAATACATGGAGGATTGCAGCAGGTGTTTTGATTTTATCAGTAATTGTAGTTTCAGGTTTATTTTATTACAGAATTTTGAATCAAAATTATATTTTACAAGATGAATTTTCCAGCCTCGAATTAGAACTCGAACAGCATCTTCAAAATTCTCCGTCAAAGTTATTTACAAAACGTGAACAACATCTTGAAAAATTGGAGGAAATATCAAAACAGCTTGTCAATGAAGCCTTTTGGATGCAAAAAACATTACAAACTATTTTGTCATCAATCGAAGGCGCATGGCTGGAAGGTTTTAAATTTAACAATAGCCTACTTCGTTTGGAATTACTGACATTGGAACCAATACATGCTGTGGATTTATTTTTGAGATTATCAAAAATGTCTGAAACCAGTCAGGTCAAATTTAAATCACAGCAGAAATCCAAGATCAAAGGCCATGAAATAATAAGATTCACATTAGTAATTGAATTAACGCCACCAAAAAACACTGGCAACCAAAATCTCAACAGAAATTAAAAAATGCAGCCAGGTTCAAAAAACAGTATCACAGACGTTCCAGGAATCAAAGTTGGACACGCGCAAGACATGAAATTGATGAGCGGAACAACTGTAGTTCTTCCTGATCAAGCAGCAGTAGCAGCAGTGGATTGTCGAGGCGGAGCGCCGGGAACACGTGAAACGGATGTTTTGCATCAGGCAAATTTTGTTGAAGAGGTACACGCAATAGTGTTAAGCGGAGGTTCTGCAATGGGACTGGACGCGGCAAGTGGAGTAGCCGCCTGGCTAAAAAAAAATGGCAGAGGTTTTTCTGTAGCAAAGGGAGTATCGGTACCGATTGTTCCTGCGGCAATTCTCTTTGACCTGCTGAATGGAGGTGAAAAATCCAGAAATGCGGAACATACTTATTTTGAGTTTGGCAAAAAGGCTGCGGAAATAGCCAACAGTGACTGTCAGCTTGGCAATGTTGGTGCGGGAACAGGTGCAAAAGCAGGTGCACTAAAGGGGGGAATTGGTAATGCTTCGTTGATATATAATTCTGGAAATTCAAAAGATAAAGGTTACACAATAGGTGCACTTGCAGTAGTAAATTCTTTTGGTTCGGTGACTCTACCTGATCGAGGTGATTTTTGGGCATGGCCATTTGAACGTGATGATGAGTTCGGGGGAAGAGGAACACCTGATTTTTCCCAGGAAATTGAAATTGATAAACAAAAGAAAACAATTAATGAGCTTCCGCTTGATTTCGATTTTGAGAGTCCATTCCGCCAAGCTGAACATTCATCTAAATCAGACTCAATTAACAACAAGGGAACCGATGGGGGTGTCTCAATGAACACTACTCTCTGTGTTGTTGCAACTGATGCAATGCTATCAAAAGCACAAGCTCAACGGATTGCAATCATGACACAGGATGGTTTTGCCCGTGCCATTCGACCCGTACATACGCCTTTTGATGGAGACATAGTTTTTGTTTTATCAACAGGAGAAATCCCGCTTTCCAACTCAGTATCATACGAAATAGCACGTTTAGGCATGATGGCCGGAGATTGCGCTGCCAGAGCAATTGCACGAGGAGTATATTCTGCAAAATCATTGGGAAAATTGGCAGGTTATCAGGACACATTCAAACAATAGACATATCAGATTTTTCCAATTCATATTTTTCGAATAAACTGGCTATTGGTGAGAATTGGTATTCAATATACATCAGTGATTTGCATGACCGACCATTGTTGAGTATCACCTGTAAAATGCTTAATCGTTCTCTGCATATTTTTCTTTTGAACTTGACTTAAAGATCATTTTCACGCATTATCCGCCTGATAAAATTCCGGGACAAAAAGGTTTATAATAATATCTTTTGAAACAAATACAGTAACAAAATAGTAAGAATATAAAATGAGTTTTCCTCGCCCGCGAAAACGTGGAGGCAGTCAGGCCAGACGACGTACTACCGCAGAGCGTCGTGATCCCATGTTGAGGCAACTCACACGCAACCTGCCGATTGTTGAACCGTTGGATTCAGAGCAGATCGAGCGCATTGATCACGAATCTATGCGTGTTCTAGAAGAGGTAGGTGTGGTTTTCCGGGATCCAATTGCGTTGGATGACTGGAAAGCATCCGGAGCCAGAATTGATGGAGAGCGCGTGTATTTTGATCGTGAACATATCCGTGAACTGGTCGCCAATATACCATCTAATATTACCCTTCATGCACGCGATCCGGAGAAGACTGTCATACTGGGTGGTCCTAATTCTATATTTGTGCCCATGACTGGAGCGCCCTTCCTGCGCGATCTTGACGATGTCCGACGTAATCCTACTCTTGCTGATTTGGGTAACTTTCATAAACTCTGTCAGATGCTTCCAGTCATTCATTCCTCTGCACATCACATCGTGGAGCCGATGGATCATCCTGTGCCGCACCGTCATTTGCGTATTACCTACTCCTCAATGAAGTACTCAGACAAAACTTTCATGGGCATGACCACCTCCGGAAAAAATGCTGAGGATGTTTTGGATATGTGTGCGATCCTATTTGGTGCGGATTTTATGGAGGATCATCCGGTTGTGACAGGCAATATTAACGGCAACTCACCACTGGTATGGGACGCGACTATGCTTGGTGCGTTACGTGCCTTTGCCCGTCTAAACCAGCCGGTATTGTGTTCCCCATTTGTTTTGGGAGGTGCGAACACCCCTGCTTCTGTTGTTCCCTCTGTGGTGCAGCTTAACGCCGAAGCCTTGTCCGCCCTGGCCTATACTCAAGTGGTTCGTAAAGGAACTCCTGCCATTTACGGGCATTATCTCTCAACCGTCTCCATGCAGTCCGGAGCACCAATGGCTGGTACGCCGGAAATTTCACTGATGAACTTCATGATTGGGCAGATGGCGCGTCATTATGACGTACCTTGGCGTACCTCCAATACGCTCGGCGGCGCAAAGACCTTCGATGCCCAGGCCGGTTACGAAAGCGCCTCAACTATGATGGCGGTACTGCTTTCAGGCGCACACTACCTCTGGCACTCCGCAGGCTGGAATGAGGCAGGTATGCACTGCTCAATTGCAAAGTTCGTTGTTGATGCAGAGCAGTGCGCCATGGGCTACCGCATGACTGAAGGTCCGCGCTGGGACGATTTTGAAGAGGCGCTTGCTGCTGTCAGAGACATCGGCCCAGGGGGGCACTATCTGGGACATCCTCATACTCTGGAAAATTTTGAGCGAGCCTTCTTCATGCCCAAGCTTTTCGACAACAATTCAATTGAGCAGTGGAAGGCAGAAGGTTCCAGGGAAATTACGGAAAGAGCCCTGGAATACGCCAGGAAACTGCTCCGGGAATACGAGGAGCCAAAGCTCGACGTGACTAAAAACGAAGAATTACTGGATTATATTGCCCGACGCGAACAGGAAATTCCGGAAGATGAAGGGCTGAATGAAAAATATTAACTTTAAGGAGACATGTGCAATTTGAAGGAATTTATACTCCAATCATAACTCCTCACACCGACGACGGTTCCATAGACAAGGACGCCTTTGTGGAAGTGGCGGAGTATTTGATTGACTCCGGAGTCCACTGTATAGTTGTGGGCGGCTCTACCGGAGAGTACTACGCTCAAACTAACGAAGAGCGTGTGGAACTAATGAATTTAGCAAGCAAAATCATAAACAAGCGTGTTCCATTGATGGTAGGCACAGGAGCAACACGTACGGAGGATTCAGTGATGTTCGCAAAAGAGGCCAGGAAAGCGGGGGCAGATTTACTGCTTGTCAATTCTCCCCCGTATGCGGTACCGACAGACTTGGAAAACGCCATGCACGCACTCCAGATTGACAGGGCAGCCAACCTGCCGATCATGCTGTACAATTATCCCGGACGATAAAAGAAAGCTCTGGTGATATCAACCGAGTTCACCTGCTGGCACGGGATTTTCCTCACATCGGACTTGCCTGTGGCATGGATGACCAGGCTCTGGAGTTCTTTGCGTGGGGTGCCAGATGCTGGGTTTGCGCCGGCTCCAACTTCCTGCCAAAGGAACACAACGCGCTCTATGAAGCCTGCGCAATTGAAGGTGATTACACCAAGGGACGAAGAATTATGTCTGCATTGCTGCCTTTGATGCGTGTCCTGGAGCAGGGGGGAAAATTTGTGCAAAGTGTCAAGTACGGCTGCGAACTTGCCGGGTTGAGAACCGGACCACCTCGTGCCCCGCTAAGACCCCTTACCAAAGACGAAAAGCGTGAACTTGAACAGGTGATTAACACCCTTAAAACCACTATTACCACCATATTAGAAGAAGGTTAAAATGTCTGACTTGTTGACCCACGAAGAATATATTGCACTCGCAAAAAATCTCAACTTTCCGGACACAAGTTTTATTGATGGTTCCTTTCGGACGGCGAAATCCGGAAAGACCTTCCCTACGCTCAATCCTGCAACCGGAGAAACACTCGCCGAAGTCTCGGCATGTGGTTCTGAAGATGTGGACTTTGCAGTGCAAAAAGCGCGGGAAGCATTTGACGACGGACGTTGGCGCTGTCTGCATCCCAGCGAACGCAAGGAGGTGTTAATCCGTCTCTGCAAGCTGATTACCCGGAACAGGCGCGAGCTTGCTGTGATGGAAAGCCTGGACAGCGGCAAGCCCATCCGTGACTGTGAAAGCATAGATGTTCCTGAAACAATCCGCACCCTCAAGTGGCATGCAGAGCTGATTGACAAGCTCTATGACCAAACCGCACCGGTAGGAGAGGACGCTATGGCTGTCATCAGCCGTGAGCCGATTGGTGTGGTTGGTACGGTTCTTCCGTGGAACTTCCCGATGCTGATGATGGCCTGGAAGATCGGCCCAGCACTCGCCGCCGGGAATTCAGTGATTGTTAAGCCTGCCGAGCAAACATCCCTGACCGCTCTGCGTGTTGCTGAATTGGCGATGGTTGCAGGAGTTCCTGCAGGGGTGCTGAATGTACTTACAGGCTTCGGCCCGGAAGTCGGAGAACCACTGGGACGGCACAAGGATGTGGACATGATCAGTTTTACCGGATCCACCGAAACAGGGAGGCGCTTCCTTCGTTACGCCGCGGATTCCAATCTCAAGAAGGTTGTGCTGGAATGCGGAGGGAAAAATCCTTTCGTGGTTTTCGATGACGCGGAGGAATTGGACTTAATAGCGGAACATGTGGTCACAGGTGCATTCTGGAACATGGGTGAAAACTGCTCGGCTGCCTCACGGCTGATTGTCCACGAGTCAGTTAAGCAACCGCTAATGGAGCATGTGCTGGCACGTGCCGGTGAGTGGCGTACGGGTGAGCCGCTAAATCCAGTTAACCAGCTTGGGGCACTCGTGGATCAGGAGCACTTTAAGAAGGTATGTTCCTATTTGAAGAAAGGCAAAACGGAAAAGGCAAAACTCATTTTGGGGGGAACCACAGTTGAGGGAATTTATGTTGAGCCAACGATATTTGATGGTGTTTCCGAAAATACCTCAATTGCCAGAGAGGAAATTTTTGGTCCGGTTTTGACTGTTCTTACTGTCAAAAGCAATGACGCAGCAATCGTCTTGGCAAACGATACAGACTATGGCCTTACCGCCTCAGTATTTTCCGGAAACGCCAAACGCGCCCTCCGTGCCGCGCGTTCCCTACGTGCCGGAACAGTCACAGTGAACTGCTACGGCGAAGGAGATATCTCCACCCCTTTTGGAGGTTACAAGCAGTCAGGATTCGGCGGACGAGACAACTCCATCCACGCCCATGACCAGTACACCGAACTCAAGACTATTTGGGTTGACCTCTCCGACCGTTCCTCTGGAGAGCTGGTGGAATGATGGCAGGGGCGAAAGATTTTTCATCCACACAGGATACCGCATCAAGAGTCGGGAAGAAAAATCTTTCTCCACAACGAGCATAAAAAACTAGTGCGATTCGAAGAGTAATGCCAAAATCAATTAATGTCAGCAACATCCGTCACGGTAATCCGGGAGTTTCTGGTTGGTACGCGATTTTACCTGAACCAAAACCGCCAGTTGTTTTGGAGAATGACATCACCGCCGACTGGCTGGTGATCGGCGGAGGGTTTGCTGGATTGGCTGCGGCACAGAGACTTCAGCAGCTCCGGCAGAACGAGCGCATTGTACTGCTGGATTCACTCCGCATCGGTGAAGGCAGTTCCGGGCGTAACTCCGGCTTTATGATTGATCTGCCCCACGACATCAGCACGGACAACTATGTCGGGGCAGTGGAACGAGATGTTCTCCAAACACAGAAAAATCGCTACGCGCTATCCTTTGCAGCTGAAGCAGCAGAGGAGTACGGTTTTTCCAAAGAAGTCTTTAACCCCTGTGGAAAAATTAATGCGGCGGCCAGTGAGTCCGGTGACATACACAACCGCGAGTACATGGAGCATCTGAAGGCCATGGGAGAAGATTCAACCTGGCTTGACGCGGAAGAAATGAAACGAATTACCGGAAGTGATTACTATCTGAGTGGACTGCTGACTCCCAAAACGATCACTATACAGTCAGCGGCATATATTCGAGGGTTTGCTGAAGGACTTTCAGGAAATATTGACATTCATGAAAATACCCCTGTGGTTTCACTTGAACGGACTGACGGTGCCTGGAAGACCATTACACCGAAAGGCTCGGTGACTGCACCAAAAGTAATTCTCAGTGTCAACGGGCATCTTCAGAGTTTTGGCTTTCTCAAACGGCGGTTGATGCATATCTTCCTTTATGCCTCAATGACCCGGGAATTAACTGAAAATGAGGTTCATAAACTTGGAGGAGAGCCAAGCTGGGGGGCTGCGCCTGCCAATCCATTCGGCTCCTCCGTGCGCAAAATTTGTGGAGTCGGTGGTCATCGCATTCTTATGCGTAACAAGTTTCATTTCTCTGCTTCATTGGAAGCTTCCGAGAGTGATATTCAACGTGCCGTGGTGGATCACAATCGCAGTTTTCAGCGACGTTTCCCGATGCTTAAGGATGTCGAGATGGAGTATCGTTGGGGCGGGCGATTATGTCTTAGCAGGAACGGTGTTCCTGTATTCGGCGAAATTGAAAATGGGCTGTTTGCGGCCTGCTGTCAAAACGGACTTGGAGCGTCCAAAGGCACCCTCGCAGGGATGCTGGCAGCGGAGTATGCTTCCGGACATGATAATCGTTTTATTGAAGATTATCTCAATGAATCCCAACCCACCAAACTGCCTCCGGAACCGTTTGCCACTATTGGCGCGACTGCTTACCTCAACTGGCAGGAATGGCGGGCAGGTATGGAAAAATAAGGTTCTATCGGCATTGCTATCAGCAACTCATTCAGATTTGACAGATTCATCAAGACTTAAAAATCCGGTCTTTCTTTTTTTGTATTTGATGAAAGCATAAACCCATCAAAATCAGCAGCATTGCCTGAACCTCTCCATCACGGAAATTGTTTTCAAAAAAACCTGCAATCATAAACCCGCATACACCTGCCAATCCTGCCCAAAGAATTGAATTTTCATAAGTGTAAGCAGTTGTTTTTAAAAGCCCCCTGATTGTCTGAAATAAAAATACTGCCAGAATTCCCATGTATCCCAGGATGCCAAACAGTCCAAAATTCACCCAGGTCTGCAGATAGATATTGTGTACTCCTATGCCAGCTTTGTTATGGAATCGATGACCGGTACTCTTACTTATCTTTTCCCTGTAATCAGGCATTATTACCGCATCATTGTCATAACCAATCCCCAGCCAGAAATGATCTTTAATTGCTGCTATCCCAGTTTCCCACATCAAAATGCGGTCCTGATTAGATTTAAGCATGAAGCCGCTGATAAAGCGCTGTTCCAGTGCTTCCAGTCTATTAGTAGGGACACTGTTTTGAATTTGGGAATCATTTAATTGTGAGTAAAAATATGTGCCTCCGGCGATCATTACAATTGTAAGCGACAGCATAAGTTTCGGGGACAGACGGAAAAGCAAAACCGCGATTGCTGCTGCAGTTCCCAGCCAAATACTGCGTCCCAGAGAAGCACCAATTCCGAACAGAACAACAATGGCGATTATAGCTGTTATAATCCTGCTGAAAGGATTCCAGTCTTTGCAAAAAAGCAGTGAAGCGAAAAGTGGGAATGCAATTAATAAAAATCCGCCATAAGTAAGATGGTGTGAGAAATTACCCTTGCCGTGAAAAACGGCATTTTCTGCGGAGGATCCTGGCATGTACTGAGTAGTCATTTCCTGTCCGTCCTGCCGAAGCCAGTCAACACCGGTGAAATACTGGATGATTCCATACACTGCAATAAAAAAAACAAATCCAAAGAAAACCCAGATCAACTGTTCTTCATTGACTTCAGACAAAATTCCCGCTAGCAGCAAAGGCAGCAGCAGCCTCCAATTATCACGTAGAGCCATCAAGTGATCTGTTTCATAATCATTCAGAAGTCCTGAAAGTACTGAGGCAGCCATAAAAAATAATGTTACCCATAAAAAAGGATTTTCAAGCTGGGTCAAGGGGCGATACCATATCCATCTGATCAACGCCAGCAAATATAACATTGCTATTGAAGCTTCAGTTCCTGCAATGCTGAAGGTGCTGCTTATGAACAGAAGATATATGAAAACCCGATTCCAGTTCATAGTAGAAAAAATACTTTTCATCAGACAAGTAAATATTAATAATTTACAATTTTGAAATATCAGCGATACTTAATTCTTCATTTGGGCGATCACGTTCCAGAAGCTGCTGCAAAGCCTGTGTACAAGTAATTCCTTCATGTAAAACTTGATAAACGGCGGTGCATAGCGGCATTTCAATCTGGTGACGCTGCGCTAACTCTTTAATAGAAACAGCGTTACGTACTCCTTCAGCGACAGCACCTCCTGGAGGCATGCATTTATCAAGGGGCAGTCCCTTCCCCAGTTTTTCTCCAAGTGTATGGTTGCGTGAGAGTTGACCTGTAGCAGTCAGTATCAAATCACCTATTCCTGACAATCCCACAAAAGTTTCATGGGCCCCGCCCATTGCCGAACCTAGCCGTGTCATTTCCGCAACACCTCTGCAAATCAAAGCAGCACGGGCATTAAGCCCCAGCTGCATTCCGTCCGCAATTCCAGAAGCAATTGCAATCACATTCTTTATGGCTCCTCCCAGCTGCACGCCAATTAGATCGGTACTTCTATAAAGACGAAAGCGCTCGGAATGAATATATTTCTGAAGAATGTTTCCTGTTATTTCGTCCTCACAAGCCAATACTGCCGCTGAAGGTAAATCCAGCGCCACTTCTTGCGCGAAAGTTGGGCCTGACATTACAGCCAGTTTGGAAATATTGCCAAGTTCTTCATGGTAAATTTCACTCATCAGTGCTAATGAATGTTGCTCTATTCCTTTTGTGAGAATGACCAGGATATGTTCAGATGTGAATTCAGGTTTAATTATTTTGGCAATTTCACGGGTAAAATGCGAAGGCGGCGCCGCTACCAGAATTTGGGTATTCCGGACAACTTCAGGTAAATCGGTTGTGGCGTTAATTGTTTCCGGAAGCCGGATGTCCGGTAAAAAATCTGTATTGACGTGATTCCTGGTGATATCCTCAGCTGTCTCAATTTCGTTGCACCATATCCGGACAGAAAAGTTTTTATTAGCAAGGTTTCTGGCTAGAGCTGTTCCCCATGCACCAGCCCCGATCACACCAATTTGAAACCGGTCAGACTTCATAATTTTTACAACTCTCCTGGGCTTCCAGAATACTTTTTTCCAGATCTACAAGCGGAGTTGAAAGTGTGTCAAGTTGTTCATTAAGCTGTTTTACTTGAAGCATTGTTTGTTCCGGTGATGGACTGCCCTGGTGCTGTCTTTGATCTAACAGTTTCAGTGGATTCTGCAGCTCAGTCAGATCATCGACTATTTCAGCTGAATACCCAGATTCTTCCAATGTTTGCTTCAATGCTGGTGTGGTAATTGTTGTTTCAGGGGCAGAAAGTTTTACACTTTGAGCAATGAGATGGTAACACTCTCGAAAGGGTAGATTAAGCTTGCGGGCCAGATGATCTGCAATGTCTGTTGAATTCATAAAATCTGTTTCGGATAATTCCTTCATCTTTTTAGTGTTCGCAGTCAAACTTTCAAATACGCCTTGTAAAATATACGGAGCTGATTCACATTCCCGAACAAGATCCATGATCAGATATTTGCTTACTTGTGAGTCTCGGTTATAGCCGCTCATACCCCCCTTTTGGATACCAAGCAAACCGGACAACATTCCCTGCGCAAGTGATGCTTTGGATTTAATTACTTCAGCAAAATCCGGATTTTTCTTCTGCGGCATGATAGAGGAACCGGTTACATAATCATCATCAATCCGGATCATCCCAGCGTAAGGATGACTCAAAAAAATAAGATCCTGTGCAATGATGCTGAGATGATTCATCAGCATAGTTATTGCTTGGGCGAGCTGAGCCTCGTTTTCCCAGCGTGCAACAATACAATCCAGTGTGTTGGTTTCTATCTTTTCAAAAGCAAGCAGCTTCGTAGTTAATACTCGGTCAATAGGCCATGATGTCCCGAAAGCAGCGGCAGCGCCCAGTGGATTGCGATTGATAAGAGAAAGTGAAAAAGATAATCGTTCCAGATCTCTGCAAAGTCCCTGAGCATAAGCACAAAGCCAGTGACCCCATGATGTAACCATTGCCGGCTGGCAGTGTGTGAATCCGGGCATAACACTCTCTGCGTTTTTTTCTGCCTGAACCAATAAAGCAGATGCCATATTTTTCACTGAAAAAAACATGTTTAAACATGTGCTTCGCAGATACAGCCGCATGTCACAGGCCGATTGATCATTTCTGCTTCTGCCGATATGCATCCTGCCTCCTGCGTCTGTACCTTGCTGTTCAGTCACAAAAGACTCGACATTGATGTGTACATCTTCCTTGTTTGGATCAAGCAAGAAATTACCTTCATCAACATGTTTTTCTAGCTGGTTAAGGCCGGCCAAAATGCTTTGCAGGTGCTCGTCAGTAATAATTCCCTGCTTGTGCAGCATTATGCAGTGGGCACGGTTGGTCCAGATATCATAAGGAAGCAGTATGTGATCAGCCATTGGTAATTCCTGCACATCACGTCCTGCACAAAAAAGCACATTTTGTTCATTAGGCTGCTTGTTGAGGTGACTTCCCCAGATTTGTGATTGTTTTTTGTCTATCATTTCTCTTGACTGATTCTTTGGTTGTTAATCATAAGCTGAATCAGGAAAAATGCAAGCATATCACAATGATTACGACTATGGCATCCATACCTCAAGTGGCCCTGAGATTGCATCTTCATTACAATGTTTTTTGTAATAACAGTTCACCATTAGTGATTTCAGTTTAGGAATGTTTGACAGCAGCATTTTCACATTATTGCATAAGACCCTTGATTTACGCACAAAGCGTCAGGATCTGCTTACTTCCAATATTGCCAACAAGGACACTCCCGGTTTTAAAGCTGAGGACATGGTTTTTGAGAAAAGTCTGGAGAAGGCGCTTCACGCAGAGGAACCGGGGCTGCTCAAGACAACTGATGCAAGACACTTTGATGGCCGCAACACGCCTCCTCTTGAACTTGTAGAAGGGCAGCGTATTCACAGTGCTTCACCTTATCCTGATTTTGATGGAAACACTGTGGATTTAGATCGCGAAATGGCAAAAATGGCAGAAAACCAATTGATGTATAATGCAAGCATACGGATGCTGACACACCAGTTCCGGATGCTTAAAACAGCAATAACAGAAGGGCGCGGATGAGTTTTATTTCTTCTTTTAATGTCAGTGTTTCCGGAATGGCAGCACAAAGGCATCGTGTAAACACCATTTCCGAAAACATTGCCAATGCAAATACAACACGTACTCCTGAGGGTGGTCCGTATCGCAGGCGAATTGTTACTCTTGCGGCAGTTTCCAATGACCGTACCTTTGAAGAAGAATTGCGATCTCAGGAACGCTCTTTGGACACCGCTACAGAAGTCAAGGTGGTGGGGATATCGCAGGACAACAGAGCACCAATTTTACGTTATGAACCAGGGCATCCGGACGCAAATGAAGAGGGCTATGTGGCCATGCCGAACGTAAATATGATGGAAGAAATGGTCAGTTTGATGGAAGCATCACGTTCCTATGAAGCAAATACTGCTGCATTTAAAGCAACTAAGAATATGGCAGAGTCTGCTCTCAATATGGGACGTAATGTCTGAAGATTTTCATTGATAGTTCTGTAGAAAATACCGCACACCAAAAAAATAGTTAAAGGTAATTAATTATGAATATAAAACTGCCATCGATTGCTCCTCATGTTCCTGGGCTGAAGACTGGGATTGAAGATCAAAAACAAGCCCTTGATAATGGCAATTTAAGCAGGACATTTGAAAAGCTTCTTCAGGATGTTAATCAGCAGCAATTGAACGCGGAAGCAAAACAGATTGAGTTGTTGGTTACAGATAATAAAGATATTCATGGAACCATGCTTGCCCTGGAAAAAGCAGACCTCTCTATGCGTTTAATGCTGCAGATCCGTAACAAACTTGTAAGCGCTTATGAAGAAGTGATGCGTATGCAGGTTTGATTACTTCAGTCCATTCCCTCCATTTCTCCATAAAAAGATTAACAGTGGCCATGCGGACTGTATTCATGGGACACATTATCACGTGTTCCATTTTGTCTGAATAAGTCTGAAACCTATAAGTTATCCCTGTGAATTCCGGTGATATTATACAATTTGTAATGCTATCCCGGAAAATGCTTTCTAAAGCATATATTTCTGTTGATTGGATAAAACCTGTGGTAGCTTAAAATGCAATTTTATAAATAACAATTCAGTAAGAAATAATTATAGATTTAACAAAATGGAGTGGAAAAGAACGCATTTTTGCGGAGATTTGCGAGAAGAGAATATAGGGCAGGAAGTTATTTTGATGGGCTGGTGTCAAACCAGGCGTGACCACGGCGGTGTGATATTTGTTGATTTACGGGATTATATAGGAATCACACAGGTTGTTTTCAAAATGGAAATCAGCGAATCCGCGCATAATCTGGCAGACACAATTCGCGGGGAATATGTACTTGCCGTACAAGGCAAGGTCGAGCACCGCCTGGAAGGAAACGTGAATCCAAAGCTGCCCACAGGTCAGATTGAAATCCTGGTAGAAAAATTAGACATCTTGAACCAGTCTAAAACGCCGCCGTATGTTCTGGAAAATCGTGAAAATGTAGATGAAAAATTGAGGCTGACTCATCGTTTCCTTGATTTGCGTGATGCTGATCTGCAAAACAATTTAATGCTGCGCTCCAGGGCATTGCAAATAGTCCGGAACTATTTTGTCAGTCATCGTTTTTTTGAAATTGAAACTCCAATTCTGACCAAATCAACTCCGGAAGGGGCGCGTGATTATTTGGTACCATCAAGAGTCAATCCGGGCTTGTTTTACGCTTTACCGCAATCACCTCAGCTGTTTAAGCAGCTGCTGATGATCAGTGGTTATGACCGCTATATGCAGCTAGCCCGCTGTTTTCGTGATGAGGATTTACGCGGAAACCGGCAACCTGAATTTACACAAATTGATCTTGAATTAAGTTTTACTGATCCCGAAGAAATTTTTGAGCTGACCGAGGGCTTGATGGCTGAATTGTTCAAGGAAATAATGGGCTTGGAGATTGAAAAACCCTTTCCTCGCCTGACCTATCAACAGGCTATGGAAGCCTATGGTTCAGATGCTCCGGACATTAGATTTGAGTTGAAGCTCAAGGATATTTCAGACATTGCTTCAGAGTGCGAACTGCGTGTTTTCAAAGAAGTGGTAGATAAAGGAGGAATGGTCAAAGCGATATGTGTTCCGGGTGGAGCAGAATTTTCCCGCAAGGAACTGGATGACTTGACTGAGTTTTCAAAAATATACGGCGCCAAAGGCATGGCCTGGATTAAACGTAACCAGGACGGTTGGCAGTCACCAATCAGCAAATTTTTCACGGATGAGCAAAAAAATGCGCTTCAAGAGAGAGTAGGTTTAAAGCAAGGGGATTTGGTGCTGTTTTGTGCTGATAAGAAAAAAATTGTGTATGACACTCTTGGAAATTTACGCAAGGAAATTGCACGCAGCCGGGGCCTGATTAACGAAAACGACTTTCGTTTTACATGGGTGACAGATTTCCCGTTGTTTGAGTACAGTGAAGATGAGAAAAGTTATTCCTCAAGCCATCATCCTTTCACCATGCCTGACATTGATGATCTGGAGAAGTATAGAGATGATTCTCCGGAAAAAATTCGTTCCCGTGCTTATGACGTGGTACTGAACGGTGTGGAATTAGGCGGTGGAAGTATCCGGATTCATCGCAAAGATATTCAGCATAAAGTGTTCAGTCTGTTGAATTTGTCCAGCGAAGAAATTGAAAGCAAGTTTGGATTTTTGATGGAAGCGCTTTCATATGGTGCACCTCCTCATGGGGGCATCGCACTCGGATTTGACAGGATAATGATGTTTCTGCTTAAAACAGAATCTATCCGTGATGTGATTGCATTCCCCAAAACCCAGAAAGCAGGCTGTTTAATGACAGATGCTCCATCAGCTGTGGACAGTGAACAGCTGGATGAACTGCATATCAGGGTCAAGGCTTCAGCACAGCAGGCAGAGTAAAATGTCCGGGAAAATCACAATCGGCCTCATTTGCGGAGGAACCAGCGGAGAACATGAAGTGTCGCTGATTTCAGCATTTAACATACAGGCGGCATTGAGCCGTGAAAAATACAATGTGTTGCTGATCGGCATTGACAAAAACGGGGGATGGTTTTTAGGCAATGATCAAAGTTTTTTGAAAAATGTGGAAGATGTGCGTAAAGTCAGTTTTGAAACTAACTTGCCTGCCAGGCTTCCGCAAAGGAACCTAGCAGAGATAGAACAGTCAACAGTTAATCTGGCTGAAGTTGATGTTTTTTTTCCTATCACTCACGGAAAACTTGGTGAAGACGGAGCATTGCAGGGACTGCTTGAATTATTTGGAAAACCTTATGTTGGTGCGGATGTTTACGGCTCGGCAATTTGCATGGACAAGGATGTCACTAAACGTCTGCTAAGAGAACACGGTATTCCTGTTACTAAATACAGACTGCTGCGCAAACCGGAAGATTTGGCTTTTGAAAAAGCGGTTAGTGAGTTAGGAGAAACTTTATTCGTCAAACCCTGTAGGGAGGGTTCTTCGCTCGGCGTGTCCAAAGTCAGAACAGCTGAAGAATTTGAAGAAGCATTGAGGCAGGCCTTTGCTGCGGACCGCAAGGTGCTGGTTGAAGAAGCAGTTTCCGGACGTGAAATCGAATGCTCTGTGCTTGGCAATGATTCTCCGGAAGCAGCAGCTGTTTTAGGTGAAATTGCCCCCACGCACGAGTTTTATTCGTATGAGGCAAAGTACGTTGATAAAGACGGGGCCGACCTGATAGTTCCAGCAGAAATGGATCTGGAGGTTTCACAGAAAATCCGGAAGGCAGCGGTTGACGCCTTTCAGCTTACGGAATGCCGCGGCATGGCAAGAATTGATTTCTTCCTTCTCCAGGATAATTCTTTCATCCTCAACGAAATCAACACCCTTCCCGGATTCACAAACATCAGCATGTACCCAAAACTGTGGGAAGCATCAGGCTTGCCTTATCCGGAACTGCTGGACCGCCTGATTGAGTTGGCAATGGAATAGCAAAGCCAAAGAAAAAACCCAAAATTCAGAGAAGCATTCTGTTTTTTAATTACATCGACACCAATCAACAGCATTTTTTGTAAATCAAATCACCCCTTCCATTCTAATGCGACCGTTACGTGTTCAACTGAAAAAGCGGTCGCGGAGTTGGTAATAAAGAATTGAGGGGGCGAGAAACCAGGGATTCCCCGAGTACATTGGACGAGTGGGGAACGGCAGATCATCAAAAGAGGTCCTGCCTTCCGGAAGTCCTGCCAGTTTCTGTCCAAGCTTTGCTCCAAAGTAGCTGGACAGCGAAATCCCTGAACCACAGTATCCCATGGCGTAGTGTACTCCACAGTATCCCATGGCGTAGTGTACTCCGTCCCGGATTCCTGTGTGCGGCATATGGTCAAATGTGTATCCCACAAATCCCATCCACGAGTGAGTGACCTTGGTGGATGCCAATTGCGGAAAAATTCGGATCAGTCCGGAATGCAGAGGCGCAACGGATTTGTTGGGATCGGTTTCATTCAGAGAAACCCTCCCTCCAAACAGAATACGCTTGCGGTCCGGAGAGGCCCTGTAATAAACCACCAGCTTGCGGGTGTCAGTAATCACCCGGTTTTTCGGGATCAACTGATCCACCAGGCTCTCTTCCAGTTCTTCTGTGGCAATGATGTAGCTTCCAATTGGAATCACGCGCCGCTTCTGCCATGGTGTTACAGATCCTGTGTAGCCGCTGGTGCCCACAACCACGTCTTTGGCCTGCACAGTTCCGGAATCCGTGTAAAGCAAAAATCCGCTTCCCTGCCGCTCGATCCTGCTTACCGCACACCGATCCTTAATCTTCACTCCGCTGGCCAGCGCACGATCGAGCAGTCCCTGATGGTAACGGGCCGGGTCCAGTGAAGCATGGTGCGGATACACCAGTCCGCCATGATAACAATTACTGCCGATTTCCCCGGACTGCTCTGCAGGGGGGACAAGATACACCCCGGAGTCAAAATCTTCCGGACGCTGCTCAAGGTGACTCTTCATTCGCTGGAATTGCCGGGGCGTGTGTGCGCCGTTAAAACGCCCAACCTGTGCAAAGTCGCAGTCAATACCTTCCTCACGGACGAAACGCCCCACCCACTCCAGAGCGTTTACCCCTTCCTGCAAAATCACCCGCGCCTTCTCCGGGCCAAAGCGTCGGGATAACTCCGTTAAGTTGAGCTTGATGCTTGTGCTGACTTGTCCTCCATTGCGGGAACTTCCTCCCCATCCAGCCTCCTGTGCTTCAAGAACGAGTGTCTCCCGTCCGTTACGTGCAGTTTGGAGAGCTGCATGCAATCCGGTGTAGCCGGAGCCGATGATGGCCACTTCCACCTTTTCGGGGAGCTCAATTTCATCTAGTACTGGCCTTGGAGTGCGGTCCCACCAATAGGGGGAATCCTTGTAGTCCGGAGCAAGAATTGAGGTGTTCATGCGAAAAAAATTTCTTATAACTAAATTGAATGAATGAAGTTCTTGGTATGTTTTGTTACTAAATTACTCAGCCAAAGGTCTTCATGCAAGTCTTGAAAACATGATTTAAGTACTGCATACTGAGCTTCATTATACAAATTTCAAATAAAAAAATACTTTAGTTATTCTGATATACTGTCCAAGATAGATTAGTTCCGGAATATATGGATTATCCGAGATGAGACTGCACAAAAAACCCCCACTTAATATTGTTCTTTACGAACCTCAAATTCCACCTAATACCGGAAATATTGCCCGGCTTTGTGCAGCAGCAACATGTCATTTGATTTTGCTGGGGAAACTGGGCTTCGAATTAACTGACAAACAACTTAAGCGTGCCGGACTGGATTACTGGCAGTTTGTAAGTTGGGAACATTTCAAAGACGCTGAAAAATTTTTTGAAGCCCTTGCACCTGAGAAATTACATTTTCTTTCAGTTCACTATCAAAAACCATACACTAATATAACTCCAAAAGAAGGAGATTATCTGTTTTTTGGCAAGGAAACCACTGGTCTGCCAAAACAATGGATGCAACGCTATCCGGAACGCTGTTTCACGGTGCCAATGTGGGAGAGAGGTGTCAGGAGCTTAAATCTGGGATCAGCTGTGGCAGTAGTAGTTTATGATGCTTTGCGTCAGTTAGGGAAGTTTTAACAAAATGTATTGTTATTAGTGAGTTTCCCTTCGGAGTGAAAGGAAACAACTAAAGATTGGACAATTATTTGTTACCAATGCATAATCATGCGAAAATCTTAGAAGCAAAAGTTACTGAAATTGAATTAAATTTATGAAAGGAAAATACGGTGTAATGGTCTGCGGACACGGAAGCAGGGACGAGGATGCTGTTGAGGAATTTCGTGTTTTCGCTAAAGGACTAAAGGAACAGCTTCGCCAATATGAAATCGATTGGGGCTTCCTGGAGTTCGCCACACCTGTAATCAAGTCCGGACTTGATGCATTACGCGATAAAGGCATCCGGAAGATTATGGCGGTTCCGGTAATGCTGTTTGCCGCAGGCCACGCCAAAAACGACATCCCTTCAGTACTGAATGCTTATCAGGCTCAGAATCCGGAATTGTCTATTTCTTACGCCCGTGAACTGGGGATTGATCTTAAACTGATCCGTGCCGCCGGCGAGCGAGTGAAAGAAGCCATCAAGCAGGCGGAAGGCAATATCTCGCTTGAGGAAACCTTGCTGCTTGTAGTCGGAAGAGGCGCCTCTGATCCGGACGCAAATTCAAATGTTTCCAAAGTAACCCGGATGCTCTGGGAAGGGCTTGGACTTGGCTGGGCGGAAACAGCTTATTCAGGTGTGACTTTCCCGTTGGTGGAGCCGGGACTGGAACATGCCGCACGCCTTGGCTACAAACGGATTATAGTGTTTCCATATTTTTTATTCAGCGGAATATTGGTAAAGCGAATTTATCACTATACTGATGTAGTAGCCGCCAGACATCCTGAAATACAGTTCATCAAAGCGTCCTATCTTAATGACCACCCACTGGTTCTGGAAACATTCGCGGATCGTGTAGAAGAAATAAAGAATGGCGTTAATAACATGAATTGCCAGCTTTGCAAGTACCGGGAACAGTTTCTTGGTTTTGAAAACGAAGTTGGACTGCCTCAGGAAAGTCATCATCACCATGTCGAAGGTATCGGAACCGGTCATTCACATTCGCATGATCATGTGCACAGTCATGATCATGATCATACCCATGATCATGGACATCATCCTTATCCGCATGCCGACCATCCTTTGGGACCAAAAACCCTTGAACAGGAAAGTTCCCAGCAAGGGAATCATTGAATGTGGCTTATCTTCGCGACCCTGAATTAATTTACCGGCAATCCTTCAGCATTATCCGGAAGGAATCAAATTTATCACAGCTTCCGCAGGACATTGCAAATATAGTTGTTCGCCTGATTCACGCTTGCGGAATGACAGATATAGTGCAGGATGTTGTTTACACAACTGAGGCGGCAAGTGAGGGGAGAGCTGCCTTAATGCGGGGAGCTCCTGTTTTGTGTGATACAAAAATGGTGGCCGAAGGAGTTACTCGCTATTTATTACCCGAAAATAATGAAGTTCTTTGCTGGAATAATTATCCGGAAAGCTTGACGCTGGCTAAAAAAATGGGAACAACACGATCGGCTGCAGCCATTGAGTTTTGGCGGCCTCGGCTTGCAGGAGCAGTGGTGGCAGTCGGCAACGCTCCCACGGCATTGTTTCGCTTGCTTGAAGTTCTGGAAGAAGGGACTGAACCTCCCGCGGTAATTTTTGGTTTGCCTGTAGGATTTGTCGGCGCGGCAGAATCTAAAGATATGCTGATAAAGCAATGTAAAGGTTCAGTGCAATTTTTAACCTTAACAGGACGGCGCGGAGGCAGCGCCATGGCAGCGGCGGCAGTTAATGCTTTATCAGTTGATGGTTGACTTAAATCTATCTGTTGCAAAGTTTTTATGAAACATCGTGTTTTATATAGTTTGCACGAGCACTTTCCTCGCGCAGTAAATCAGTGAATCATTTACAAAATGCCTGACGTTTCAAAAAAATGGCTTAGAGTTATCGGCATCAGCGAAGACGGCTGGGATGATTTAGCAACAGATGCGAAAGCATTGCTGTACGAATCGCAAATTGTGCTTGGCGGAGAACGTCATCTTAAAATGATTCCGGCCGACTGGGAAGGGGAACGGATTGTCTGGTCTTCACCGATACGGGAAGCGGTTTCGAAAATTGTGAGTTGGCATCCTGAGAAAACTGGGAGTGGTAAAAAAGTAGCGGTAATGGCGAGTGGGGATCCGTTGTGTTACGGGATTGCAACAAAGCTATTGCGTCATATCCCAATTGATGAAATGTGGATCAAGCCCGCCTTATCCACTTTTTCGCTGATCTGTTCACGGGTCGGTTGGTCTCTTCCGGATATTGAAACATTAACTCTGCATGGCAGACCGCTTGAAATGCTGTATCCGTTTGTGCAGTCCGGAGCAAAACTGGCAGTTCTCAGCAAGGACTCCGGAACTCCCAAAGAGGCGGCAAAACTGCTTGGAAGACGGGGCTTCGGTAAGAGTGAAATTACGGTGCTGGAACATTTAGGTGGAGCAAAAGAGAAGATATTTTCCGGAAAAGCTGATTCATGGAATCATCAGCAAGTAGCAGAACTTAATGCCATGGCGATTGAATGTATTCCGGACAAGAACGCAAACGTGATTGCCAGGATTCCGGGACTTCCGGATGATACATTTGTGCATGACGGGCAGTTGACGAAACGTGAAGTAAGGGCGGTAGCATTATCAAAATTAATGCCGATTGTTGACCAGGTTTTGTGGGACGTGGGGGCAGGATGCGGTTCGGTTGCAATTGAATGGATGCGCAGTCATCCACGCTGCATGGCAGCGGCTGTCGAAAAATCCAAGACCCGCCTGAAGATGATTGAACAAAATGCCGGTGAGTTAGGCGTGCCTATGCTGCAAATCGTTTCCGGAACCGCACCTCAGGCTCTGGAGGATCTGCCTGCACCTGATGCGATTTTTATTGGAGGAGGACTTTCATCAACGGAAAACTCCGGAAACCTGCTTGAAATCTGCTGGAAGGCTCTCAACCCTGGAGGCCGCATGGTGGCGCACGCGGTTACTTTTGAAACTGAACAGCAATTGCTGAATTGGCAAAAAATAAACGGAGGCGATTTAACCAGGATTAGTATTTCCCGTGCGGATTCAATTGGCAAATTTCAAGGCTGGAAACCATTTCGTCCTGTGACTCAACTCGCTGCAATTAAAGAATATTAAATTTTTTTACCACCCTAATTCCCCTCTTTTGAAAAATGGAATCAGAAGAAGAATACTTTAAACTTTCTGTGCTCTCTGTTTCTCTGTGGTAATTCAAAAAGGAACACTATACGGAATTGGTGTAGGTCCAGGTGATCCGGAATTGCTAACACTCAAAGCTAACCGCTTGATAAATGAAGCTGACGTGGTTGCCTATCCTGCTCCGGAAACAGGAGATGGGATTGCGCTGGAAATTGTAAGACCGTTATTGCTTAACAATCCCCAGTTACTGCCGCTTAGAATTCCTATATCCGTTTCTCCTTTACCGGCACAGTATGCCTACGATCAAGCTGCCAAGCTGCTGGAGTTGGAATTGGAAGCTGGAAAAATTGTTTCTGTCATTTGCGAAGGCGATCCGTTTTTTTATGGATCATTTACGTTTTTGTTTGAAAGGCTTTCCGGACGGTTCAAAACCGAAATTGTTCCCGGAGTGTCCTCTCCTATGGCATGCGCGGCCACACTTCATACACCTCTTGTATCCCGCAATGAAATTTTGACAATTTTGCCTGCGCCTCTTGAAGAAGCCGAACTCAAGCAAAGGCTGATAAACACGGATGCTGCAGCAATTATCAAAGTAGGAAGGCATCTGCCTAAAATAAGGAGGATACTGAGGAATTTGAGACTGGAAAAATATTCACACTATGTTGAGCATGCCACGATGAATAATCAGAAAATCATTCCACTGGATAAAATCGACTCCCAAACAGTTCCTTATTTTTCAATGGTTCTTGTACGTAAAATTAAGGATCGTGACAATTCTGGTGAAAGATGAGTCAAAATATTGCAGTATTTTTTCTGGGGATCAGCGCTTTTCCAGTAGCAAATAAAATAGCAACATCACTGGACGCCGAACTGCACGGCAAGACTGGACGTGTTACTGAAGCAGATGTTTTTTTCAATGACGCGATGGAACATTTGTCCAAATTGTTTCAAGATGGAGTTGCAATTGTGGGAGTGTGCGCATCGGCAGTTTTAATTAGGGGAGTTGCTAAATCAATCAATGATAAGCACAGCGAACCTGCTGTGGTTGCAGTAGCGGAGGATGGCAGCGCTGTAGCGCCTTTGCTTGGAGGACACCATGGGGCAAATGATCTTGCACGGAAAATTGCTGAGTTATTAGGAATAAACGCGGCCATCACCACTGCCGGAGATTTGCGGTTTGGAATTGCGCTGGACGAACCTCCGGATGGTTTTGTTCTGGCAAATCCGCAGAACGTGAAAGAATTTAGCGTGAGTATGCTGGCAGGTGAGTCTGTGATGCTCTCTTCTAATGAAAATCATTCCTGTCTTGATTCTTCTCCGAGGAGCAAACCTGTAATCCCGAATTCTGCAGGGTCAAACAAAATGGTATCCCCGAATTCTGCAGGGTCAAACAATATGGTAGCCCCGGATTACATGCCGGGGTTTTTTAAGTGGATACGTGATAGCAGTTTACGGTTTTCAGAAAATGCTAAACTGAGAATTTCGCTGACTACAACAGCAATTTCCGGAAGTTCGGAACATCTGGTTTACCATCCAAAATCAATAGCCGTGGGGGTGGGGTGCGAACGCGGGACTGATCCGGAAGAATTAATTTTACTTGTCCGGAATGCTTTGCAGAAAAATACAATTGCTGCCGAAAGTGTTGCCGCTGTGGTTTCAATTGACCTCAAATCCGATGAACCGGCTATTCATGCTTTGTCAAATAATCTGTGCGGGGAGACAGCAACCGAGTGTCCGGCAAGATTCTTTGATGCCTCGACTTTGGAAGCACAATCGCCAAAACTTGAAAATCCTTCAGAAATTGTATTTCAGGAAGTCGGCTGTCATGGTGTTGCTGAAGGTTCTGCTTTAGCCGCGGCAGGCAAATCCGGAAAACTGATTGTGCCGAAAATCAAATCCGAACGCACCACCTGCGCTATTGCAGAGTCTCCTGAATTGATTTATCCCAAAAATACAGGTAAGGCTCAAGGCACTTTATACATTGTAGGCACGGGTCCGGGATCACCAAAATGGAGACTTCCGGAAGCTGAAGAAATGTTGAAAGAGGCCACTGACTGGGTGGGATATGGTCTTTATTTAGACTTGATTTCGGATTTGCTCGAAAGACAACATCCAGAGCAAAAATGCATATTACACCAATTTGAGTTGGGACAGGAAGAAACTCGGGTACGACATGCGTTGAATTTGGCTGCTCAGGGAAAATCAGTGGCTTTAATATCATCCGGTGATCCTGGAATTTATGCCATGGCCACTCTTGTATTTGAACTGCTTGAAAGCAAAGTAGTGGAAGCTGAAAAGCGTGCAGAATGGCAGCGGATACGGATTGTTTCAACACCGGGAATTTCTGCCATGCAGGCCGCAGGCGCACTTGCAGGAGCGCCTATTGGACATGACTTCTGCAGTATCTCACTTTCTGATTTACTTACTCCCTGGGACACAATTGAACGAAGGATTTCTGCGGCAGCAGAAGGAGATTTTGTGATTGCGTTTTATAATCCAGTCTCGAAGCGTAGAACAACACAATTAGCTGATGCACAAAAAACACTCCTGAAACACCGTCCTCCGGAAACTCCTGTTATTCTGGCAAAAAACCTTGGACGCGAGGGGGAAAAGGTTGAAATCTTAACACTAGAAAACCTTGATCCGACCGAAGCAGACATGCTGACTTTGGTGCTGATAGGATCAAGTCAATCAAGGATATTGAAGCTGCCAAATGGAGTGGAAAAAGTTTACACTCCACGCGGCTATCACAAAAAACAGGAGGCAGAAGAAACTCATTCTGTTTCCCGAAACATTAATAAGCAAACCTCTCTTGATCATTAAACATGTTCATATTGTTAATTTGGTGTCTTTCTCAAGATTCTATCATTGAACGAATATGAATAGTGTTGAGCACCTTGTTGATTCCGGGACCTTGCTGGGTGAGTGCCCTGTCTGGGATGTGCTGGAAAATGTACTTTACTGGACAGATATAGATGGAAAGAAAATACATTGTTACGATCCTTCTTCGGGGAAAAATGTAACCAGGAATTTGCCGCTCAAAGCAGGATCGCTTGCAATTCGAGAACAAGGCGGTCTGCTGATGGCGATGTCCGATGGATTTTACAATTATGATTTTACAACCGAAATTCTGGAATCCAGAGACTGTGATCCTGAGACGGGTAAAAAAGGAAATCGACTGAATGATGGACGCTGTGATCCCGCAGGACGTTTCTGGGTGGGAAGCATGAACGACTTGAAACGGATACAGGGACAGTATGATGGAAACCTCTACTGTTATCATCCAAACGGAGAATGTGTTTCACAAAACTTGCCTGTGGGTGTTGCCAACGGTTTGGCCTTCAGCCCGGATGAACGTTTTATGTTTTTTGCTGATACGATGCGGGAGACAGTGTGGCGGTTTGACTATGACAAGGATCAGGGAACAATCTGGAATCAGCAGGTATTTTTGAATCTAAAAAACATGTCAGGGAAACCTGATGGTGCCTGTATAGATACTGATGGATGTTATTGGCTGGCTCATGTTTACGGCTGGAAAGTAGGACGTTACACTCCTGAAGGTAAACTTGACAGGGAAATTCAGCTACCGTTTCCCAAGCCAAGCATGTGTGCCTTTGGAGGATCAAAACTGGATACACTTTTCATTACGGCCATTACCACATTTCCTGAATCGGAAAGTGGAGAGGGAAAATATCCAGGAGGACTGTTTGCGGTAAATCCTGGAGTTTGTGGTATTCCTGAACCTCGTTTTGCTGCCTGAGTTTGAATTCAGAACAATGAAGGAGCTAAAAAATCATTGATTGTCAGTGACAGATAAAAGTCTGATTATTATTGTAAAAAACCAGCATTGTTGAATTGGATGATGCTGAAATCTGAAAACTAAATTTTGATCGTATTATAGTACTGGAAACAGATGACTGTGCATTTTATTGGTGCAGGACCAGGGGCGCCTGACTTGATTACCATTCGCGGGAGAAACCTGATAACAAAATGTCAGGTTTGTCTTTACGCGGGCTCGCTTGTTCCAGGAGAAGTAGTAGCGTTTGCTCCGGAAGGAGCGCTGGTGAAAGACACGGCGCCGATGAATTTGAAGGAGATAGTAGAGGAAATACAAACAGCACATGAGGAGGGAAAAGATGTGTCGCGTGTTCATTCCGGCGATCCCTCAATTTATGGTGCAATAGCTGAACAAATGCGGATGCTTGATAAGCTTGATATTCCGTATGATGTAACTCCGGGAGTACCATCCTTTGCAGCAGCAGCAGCAGAACTGAAACAGGAACTGACTTTGCCGGAAGTCAGCCAGACTATCATTGCCACCCGAACCACCATGCATGCCTCAGCAATGCCGGAAGGTGAGGAGTTGGCAAAACTTGGTGCCAGCGGCGCTACATTGGCAATTCATTTATCAGTGCGTAATCTGAAACATGTGTGTGACACGCTTATTCCACATTATGGAGCTGATTGTCCGGTTGTAATTGCGTATCGTGTGACATGTCCTGATCAGAAATTCATTTTCGGCACGCTTGAGGACATACGTCAGAAAGTGCGTGATTCCAAAATCAGCCGCACTGCGCTAATTATGGTAGGCAGAGTATTTGGCCGACATGATTTCCGGGACAGCGCGCTTTATGATCCGGAACATGCACATGTCTTGAGACCAAAGAAAAAATCCTCAAACAATAAAGCGGCATCCCCACCACAAACCTGACTTAATTGTAATGCTGTAAAAGGTATACAAAAGTTGCCAGAAAAATTTTGAAACAACCGTTCCATGATTAACAGGCTGAATCATTATTTTGAAACCTTGCCTGACAGGCTGCGTCCATGGCGCTGGTGGGTGATGCTTTTGTACATCGTACTGATGGCATTCCTTGCGGCAGGAATTCCACGTTTTGCCTTCACCTGGGCCAATGATGATATGTTCGGCAAAGATGATCCTGTTCAAATCTCACTTGACAGGATCAAGGAGCTGTTTGGCGGCACTGTGATTCTTGGCATGGCATACCTGCCTGTGGACGGAGATCTGTTTTCAGCAAGAAGCCTGGGTGCTTTGCAAAACATACATGATGTGCTTGATCAGAAAGCATCACGCGCTGAAGATGATCCTGAAAATCCGTTTGGCCTGCTCACAGAAGTGGAATCACTGATAAATGCAACTTATATTGAAGCTGATGGAGACAGCATACGTTTCCGCGACTTTATTGGTGAAAATCTTCCTGCCAGTCAGAATCAAAGCCGGTTATTACATCAGCAGGCAGTTAATGAACCTGAATATCCACGAGTATTGATTGCTGATAATAAAAAGTATGGAATGCTTTTTCTGCGAACTAATCTCGACGCGGTTCCCATTGTGGAAGATGATGCTGAGCTGCTGAAAGGTTTTGATGAAAATACTTCAAGCCAACATGAAGAACAGAAACCTCAGTTTGTTGAACACGGACTTGAAGATTATGCTTTGTTTGAAAAGTTAGTCTGGAACCTTCTCAGAGAGGAACGGTTTCGCAAGGATCTGGTATTCATGCACCCCAGTTGGGGCGCTTTTTACCAGAATGATGTCTGGGCAGTTGAATATCAGCGGGCGCTGGTTCTTGCGCTGATCTTCAGCCTTGTTCTGACATGCATACTGCTGGGTTCATTAAGAGCTGTAACCTGGCCTGTCCTGATCTTTGTTTCCAGCATGGCAGGTGTGCTTGGACTTGCTGGATGGACAGGGTGGCCGATCGATCTTTCACTCTACATCGCTTTCGGTCTTGTCAGTGTAGCTGCGATTGCAGACGTCCTTCATGTGATGTCCGGATACCTGTATTTTCATCAGCAGGGGCAGGAGCATCAGCAAGTGATGCGTTCAGTATTCAGTAAAACTGCTCTTGCATGTCTGCTTACAAGTGTGACTACATCAATAGGTGTCTTTTCCCTTTTTTTCATCAAGCTGCGTGTGATTCAGACGATGGGCCTGCTGGGCGGACTCGGGGTGTTGTTTGCGTTTATACTTACAATAATCCTGCTGCCGATACTGTTGAACTGGTTTCCACCGCGTCCAACAAGAAAAGTAAAAGTTCCACGGGTAACATTCATTCTGAGGGCAGTGCAGCGTTTGCTTTTGGGACTTGAAAAGCTGAGTGCAGTTTCTCCAAAAATTGTGATTCTCTGTTTTATGACGGGAGGAGTTCTGCTGATTATTGGTATGACTCGAATTGAAATTGATACAGTATTTTCAGAATTTTATCCACCTGAATCACCTGTAAGGCAGACAATCAACCTGCTGAATCAGGAATTTGTAGGTACAGGAAACATGGAAATTTTATTGGAAACTGAGACTGCAGGAGCTTTCAGAGATCCAGAGGTGCTGAATACTATGGAATCAATTAAGCTGTGGCTTGAAGCACGCTACCCGGAATTGGTGACATACAACTGGACCATGAATAATCAACTTAAACAGACACATCGAAAACTGATGGGGAACCAGGATGAAGATTATATTATACCGAATAATTCGGAACTGACAGCTCAGCTGCTCCTGTTGATTGAGGGGGGTGACTATGAAGATCTTGAACGGATGGTTTCTATTGATTACGCCAATGCCAGGATGAGTGTTTCACTGAAAACATTAGGCTCCAAAAAGTCAGTTGAACTGCTGAATGTGGTACAACCTGAAATAGAACGAATACTTGCACCGCTGAAAAAGCGCTATCCAAGACTAAAAACTACAGTCACCGGAGGAGTCGGTGCATGGGCCAGAGTATTTGATGCCATCAGCTGGTCGCAGATCCGCAGCTTTGGGTTGGCTTTCCTGATTATTTCACTGATCATGATGGGCATATTTGGTTCGCTGAAACTGGGGCTTGTGGCTGTTTTACCAAATACTTTCCCAATGTTGACTGTGTTCGGACTTATGGGTTGGTTTGGATATAAGCTGGATACCACCACACTCATGACCGCGCCGATAATCATCGGGATTGCCGTGGATGACACAATTCATTTTCTCACTCATTACCGGCTGTCATTGCTGCGAGGAGCAAGCATCACTGAAGCAATCAGTTCCACCCTTCGTGAAGTCGGACAGGCAATTGTCTTCACCACACTGATACTGATGTCCATTTTTCTTTTCTTCATTCCGGTCAACAATGTAGGCGTCTCACGTTTCAGTATTCTTGCTGTGATTGCTGTTTTCTCTGCTCTTGTTGCGGACCTGCTGCTATTGCCTGCACTATGCCGTGTATTCAAGGTGCGTGTTTAATCTGCACTGGTGATTCCTAAAATCAAAAACTCCATTAACCTTACTTTATTGTCTATTTTCGGAAACAGGTTTCCCTGCCAAATTATCATTATTTGAGCAATGCTGGTTTATCCAGTCAGCTACTTCAGTAACAGTGCAGCAAAACAGTGCCGGATTCATTTCCGGACGTCTCACCATCAACACCGGAATCTTCAATTTCCTTGCGGCTTCAATTTTGGCATAGGTTGAATTACCGCCGCTGTTTTTAGTGACAAGCAGTGAGATCTCATGCTGGTTAAGCAGCTTAATTTCATTTTCTAAAGTAAATGGTCCACGATCCTGCAAAAACACAGCTTCCGGCCATTTTGAAGCAAGCTCTGGAACTTCCACTGTACGTATCAAAAACTTGCATTTGGTGAACTTGCGAAATAATTCCAATTCTTTATTTCCTGTTGTCAGGAAAATCGATCTTATTGGAAACAGCGTTCCGGTTTTTTTGTAAACATAAGTCAGATATTTAACCGCGTTTTCCACACTTGAAACCTCAATCCACTGGTCGTCATTGTGTCTCACCCAGGGAGGACGGGTTAAACGCAAAAAAGGCAGTCCTAATGCTGTAGCGGCAAGATGAGCGTTTTTGCTGATTTTTTCTGCAAACGGGTGTGTTGCATCAACCAGCAGTGAAATCTTTTCCTGCACCAGAAAATTTTTCAGTCCTTTTAATCCTCCGAAGCCTCCAGTACGGAATTCTCCTGCCGGAGGCTTTGGTTCGTTTGTAGTGCCGGCAAGTGAGCTGACAAAGTTTATTTTTTGCGGAGAAAGTTGTGTATTCAGAAATTCTGCCAATTTATAAGCCTCACTGGTGCCTCCAAGTATCAGAAGTTTTTCAGGCATTGTCTTTTGATTTTCCCGCAAGTTTTCCCTGGCTGTCGATCACCAGAATAATCAACTCAGTTTCTATATTTCCTAAAGCATTTTTTACAACCACTCCGGCTTTTTCTGCAATTTTGTCCGCAAGCGGCAGGTTAGAATCCTTAGCCAGTTTAAGTACTTCGTTAGCGGTATTTGCACTCCTGGCCTTGTCACACAGTTCAAATGACGCACCAAGCTGCTTGAGCTGCTCTGCTAACTGTGCAAAATCCACCTGGCTCCGGCTTGAATGTAAATCAAGATGGCCCTGCGCCAGTTTTGTCAATTTTCCGAATCCACCTCCTATAGTCAATTTTGGCAGTGGATGTTTTCGAAAATATTTAAGCAGTCCTCCTACAAAATCCCCCATGTCCAGCATTGCTTCATCAGGAAGATTGTAGATTCCCTGTACGGCTTTTTCACTAGTGGAACCGGTGCATCCTGCAACATGCCGCATGAAGTTTGCCCGGGCCACATCGATGCCGCGGTGGATAGAATGAATCCAGGCGGAACATGAATAGGGGATTACAATTCCTGTTGTGCCTAGAATAGAGATACCGCCTACGATACCAAGTCTGGGATTCCAGGTTTTTTTTGCTAATTCTTCACCATTGGGAACAGAAACAGTCAGCACCACATCTCCGGAATCATGATATTGTTCTGCAATTTCAGCCACAACGCTGCGCATCATTTGCCGGGGAACAGGATTAATTGCAGGCTCACCAATTTCCAGCCTGAGCCCTGCTTTTGTAACAGTCCCCACTCCGGAACCTGCTTCGAAAACCACTCCTGATCCCTGAATTCCGTGCCTTACTGTGACACTAATTTCAGCTCCATGTGTTACATCCGGGTCATCACCTGCGTCTTTAATGATACTGGCAGTGGTAAAACAAGACCCTGTTTCTTTGCGAAAAAGCTGAAATACTGGAGTTTCACCTTTTGGTAAAACTATACTTACTGAATCTGAAAAATTACCGGTTATCATTGCCTGATATGCTGCTTTAGTTGCTGCGGCGGCACAAGCCCCGGTTGTCCATCCTCGTCGTAGTTTACCGGAAGGTTTTTGATTCATGCTGAAATCTTAACTGTAATAATCCTGTTTATCCTGCTATTCTTGCAAAAAAAGAATGATTGTTTAATTCATTGACTCTAACGTATATTTAAAAATTTTTCAGACCAAAAAATGGATTCACTTCCTGAAGAATTACCGGAGTTTGAGCCAGGATGGGTTTGGTTAGCAGGTACAGGACCAGGAGATGTGGGACTGCTTACTCTTCACGCACTGAACGCACTCAGGCAGGCTGATGTGCTTGTCTATGACGCACTTGTAGGAGAAAGAATCCTGGAACTTGTGTCTGAGGATTGTGAACTTGAGTATGCAGGAAAACGAGGAGGAAAGCCTTCAGCAAAACAGAAAGATATTTCTCTGCGTCTTGTTGAATTGGCACAACAGGGCAAGCGGGTTTTGAGGCTGAAGGGCGGAGATCCTTTTGTATTTGGGAGAGGTGGAGAAGAAGCTTTGTTTTTGGTCAAGGCTGGTATTCCTTTCAGAATCATCCCTGGAATTTCAGCAGGAATCGGAGGACTGGCCTATGCTGGAATTCCGGTAACGCATCGTGACTTTAATTCCGCAGTTACTTTCATAGCAGGGCGGGGAACAGCCGGAGAATTGCCGGAACGGCACAACTGGGAGGCCATAGCCAAAGGATCACCTGTTATAGTGATGTATATGGCCACTAAATATATTAGTGAAATTGCTTCTCGATTGATGAAACACGGACGTTCACCTGAAGAACCTGTTGCAGTTATTACAAAGGCAAGTCTTCCGGATCAACACGTACTTGAAACCAGACTCAGTACCTGCGCTGATGATATTGAAAAAAACAGTATTGAACCTCCCGCAGTGATTGTAGTAGGCGAAGTAGTATCTTTACGTAAATACTTGAAATGGATGGATTAGTCAGTGGCTGCTAATTTCTAAATTAAATCCAAATTATAAAAGGAAATTATGTACATTCCAGCACATTTCAAGATGAATGAAACAGCTGAGATTAGGACTTTTGTGCGGGCACATCCGTTCGGGCTGCTGCTGACAAATGGCAGGCAAGTTCCCGAAATTACTCACTTGCCTATGCAACTCCTGACTGATGATAAAGAAAATGACTCTATCAACATTCATTTGTCAAAAGCGAACCCGCATGCTAAAGCGCTTCAAAATGGAGAAAATGCGGTTGCGGTTTTTGTAGGTTCCAACGGTTACATTTCACCCCGTTGGTATGCTGCAAAAGACAATGTTCCTACCTGGAATTACACAGCTGTTCATGGGATTGGGAAACTGAGGAAAATTGAAAATGAGAATGAATTGATGAGTCTGGTGGAAAAATTGACCACTGAACACGAGGCAGGTGCAAAATTTCCTTGGAGAGTCGACTGGTCTATTGCAAAACTTCGAAACATGGTCAAATCAATTATAGGTTTTGAATTGAAAGTTGAATGCTGGGAGGGAAAAAAGAAAGTTGGTCAAAATAGATCCCCGGAAGATCAGGCCAGTCTCAAACGAAACCTGGAGCAGTCCGAAAATCCAGATTATCAAATTCTCGCCAAGCAAATGAAAACCGGATAGCTCAAATAAATTATATTATCATGGTAAAAATTACTAAGGTTTACACAAGAACAGGTGATTCCGGACAAACAGGACTTGTTGGAGGAAAGAGGCTTCCCAAAGATCATCCGCGCATTGAAGCATACGGAACCGTGGATGAACTTAACAGTGTGATTGGGCTTGTGCTAAGTTTTCTCTCGCAGAAAAAAACCTCTGAACGGAGTTTAAAACTGAAATTGATTTTAGAAGCAATCCAGCAAAAACTTTTTGATATTGGATCAGAATTAGCAACCCTTCCAGGAGATGAATACGAAGGGCAGATCAAATTGCAGGAAGAAGATGTGGCGTGGCTGGAGGAAATAATTGACGCGATGAATGATGAACTAGAACCGTTGAAAAGTTTTATTTTACCGGGTGGGACACCACTTAATTCCTCCATGCACCATTCCCGTACTGTTTGCCGAAGAGCTGAGCGTGAAGTAATTAAACTCAACCAGGTTGATATGGTTAGTCCTGAAGTCATCAAGTACTTGAATCGCCTTTCAGATTTTCTTTTTGTTGCAGGACGCTGGGTAACAGAAACATTAGGTGAGAAAGAAACATTGTGGGAACCGGGAAAAAGCAGGCCGGACTGGAGATGGAAATAGATGCCAGAATCATATGGTGTTTACCTGCGCGCCATGCAGCCAGCGGACGCGGATGCTGTTTTAAAAATATACACTGAAGGAATTGCAACAGGGCAGGCTACTTTTGAAGCAGAAGTTCCGGACTGGGAAAAATGGAATTCCGGACATCTCCCGCAATGCAGATGGGTCGCCGAAAAACAAAACACTATTCTCGGATGGGCAGCGCTTTCACAGGTTTCTCCACGAAAGGTTTATTCCGGAGTTGCTGAAGTCAGCATTTACGTTTCCGGAACTTCACAAAACAAAGGTATCGGTTCCATTTTGCTTGAACACCTCATCAGATCCTCAGAAGATTCAGGCTTTTGGACACTTCAGGCTCAGATATTTCCGGAAAACAAAATCAGCATCCATTTGCATGAAAAACATGGTTTCTGCAAAAACGGTACACGAAAGCAGCTCGCATTGATGACTTATGGACCAAGAACAGGTGAATGGAGGGATGTGGTTTTAATGGAACGCAGAAGTACAAAAGCAGGAATTTGAATGCATAGAGTCGCAACACAATCCGGAGAGCTGGATCTTGAACGCAAGCTGGAGGCCGTACGCCAGACTCCAGCTGAAATTTTATTCATCAGCACAGCTGATACTGAACTTGCTGGAATTGCAAAAGTTTGGGGCAGCCGATATAGCAAAAAACTGCGATTAATGCAGGCAAGCCACCTGTTGCATCCAAAGGCCGCAGAAGATTACGCCGATCATGTTTTATGTAAAGCCAGACTGGCGATTTTTCGTTTGCATGGCGGCTATGGCTATTTCCATCATCTATTGGATGAAATCCTTCATATCAAAAACCATGGCGCCAAAACACGTATTGTGGTGATTCCAGGGACTGATGAGTGGGATCCGGAGCTTATGCAGTTCAATGATTATTCTGAACGGCTTGTACGCAGGATGTTTTCTTATTTCCGAGAAGGCGGTATGGAAAATATAACGCATGCTGCTGACGCTGTGGAAATGCTGCTGGAAAACAAAACTGAAGGATTCCCGCAAGCATTGGAAGTCCAGACTTTTGGATGGGTGCCGGTCAAATCGAAAAACAAAAAAAACAGTCCAGAGATTGGCAGGGTGTGGCTAACATTTTATCGTGCGCTGCATCAAACCGGGGACATGGCAGTAATTGAGGCTTTGACTGAGTCTTTACAGGCGCAGGGGCTGGCAGTTTCAGCATTTTACGCCTATTCATTAAGAGAACATGAGGCACAGCAGGAATTGCTTAAAAAAGCTGAGGTTGAGCCTCCCGACGCGATTTTGACCATGCAAAGTTTTTCTATCGGCAGCGGACCTTCCGGTAGTCACAAGGACGAGCGTGTTTCGTTTTTGGAGACACTGAATTGTCCTGTAATTCAGGTGCCCACTTCCACTGAAGATCGGAAGGCATGGCTGAGCAATCCGCGAGGGTTTTCGGCTTCAAATGCGGCGATGTCGGTTGCGCTGCCGGAAACTGACGGACGGCTTTTCAGCACTGTTGTGGGATTCAAGCAGGAAGAAGTTTTTTCATATGGAGAAGAAAATGATCCGGAAATGGAATTTCTACTGAAGCGCCTTGCACCGGATCACACACAGATCTCGCATGTGGTTGAACTCACTGTGAACTGGGTACGTATGCGACGCACGGAAAATTCAGAAAAACGTGTGGCTATTATTCTGGCAAATTATCCAAACAAAGACAGCCGCCTCGGAAACGGTGTAGGTCTGGACACACCTGCCAGTGTGATTGCCTTTTTGAAGGATCTGGAAAAACGAGGTTATGCTTTAGCTGATAAAGGTGCAGAGGAGAACATTCCTGAAAACGGAAATGAACTGATCCGGATGCTGCAGGCCGGAATTACAAACGACGAGGAAATGAGTTATGGTAAAGCTCCGGACCAAGGTATATCACGCCAACGTTTGTCTGGTATGATTTCCACTCTTCCGGAATCAAGCATGGATGCTTTGTCCAAACAATGGACAAATAATCTGGAAGTTCCGCAACAATTGTCTGACCCGATACCAGTGGCCGGAAAGCGCTTCGGGAACATTTTCATCGGTATTCAGCCGCAGCGTGGTTATGGATTGCAGACTCAGGCTATTTATCATGATCCTGCTTTGCCGCCTCCGCCTGAATACCTGGCTTTTTATCAGTGGATCAAAGAAGATTTCAAGGCAAATGCCGTGATTCATTTCGGCAAACACGGCAATCTGGAATGGCTGCCTGGACGCAGTGTGGCATTGGGGCCGGATGATTTCCCACAAATTGCCTTAGGCACCCTGCCTAATTTGTATCCTTTCATCGTCAATGATCCCGGAGAAGGAACACAGGCCAAGCGCCGTGCGTCCGCGGTTATTATAGATCATCTCACGCCGCCTCTGACACGCGCAGGACTTTACGAGGAATTTGATAAGGCAGAAAGGCTGCTGGAAGAACACGCGCACTGCGAAACACTTTATCCGGAACGAGCCCATGAACTTGAGCACGAAATTGAACATTTGCTGGAAAATGCTGACTGGAGTTCCGAATTGCCTCAGGACGATGATCCTCTCAATGCCCTCAGCAATCATCTTTGTGAATTGAAAGAAAGCCAGATCCGTTCAGGTTTGCATATTTTCGGACAGCTTCCGGAAGGAGAAAAACGAATTGATTTCCTGCTCAGTCTGCTCCGGATGTCTTCCGTCGATCATCCGGGATTATTGCATGCACTTTTGGGGAAGGATTCCGATTTTGATCTTGACTCACTTTTAATCAGTGAAAGGGACGAGATTGAGATATTATCAAGAGACTGGGTTGATAGCGAATTATCTTCCAAAAGCAAAATTAACAGCAAAAAATTTACAGAAAACGAAGGCACTGCAAAACTCCGAAACTGGCTTAATGAAACTTTGCTGCCAAGGTTCAAACGTTGTGTGGATGAAACACGCAGTCTTTCACTTGCGCTGGAAGGACGATTTGTCAGTCCGGGGCCTTCCGGTGCGCCAACTCGTGGCAGGATTGATGTTCTACCGACGGGGCGCAATTTTTATTCAGTCGATCCTCGTGTGATTCCCACCCAGACAGCATGGCGCTGCGGGCAGGATTTGGCTGAGGAACTGATTGAGCGTTACCGTGCTGATCATGGTGAATTCCCCAAAACAACAGCGCTAGTGATTTGGGGCACGTCAAACATGCGAACAGGAGGAGATGATATCGCGCAGGCTCTGGCTCTTTGGGGATGCGAACCAGTTTGGGAACCTGTTTCAGGAAGAGTGGTTGATTTTGAAATTATCCCGCTTTCAGTTTTGGGACGTCCGCGGGTTGATGTGGTTCTACGTGTGTCCGGAATGTTCCGGGACGCTTTTGGTGACGTGATGCGTTTACTCTCAACTGTTCCGAAAAGGCTGGCAAAACTTGATGAACCTGAAGAAATGAATCCAGTGCGTGCGGCATGGCTGGCTGATCAGCAGCGTCTGCAGGACAATGGAGTTTCTACTGCTGATGCAGGACGTCTGGCGGAATTGAGGGTTTTCAGTTCCGGACCTGGGGCTTATGGTACTGGGCTCCTGCCTTTGATAGACGCAGGCAACTGGGAAACCCGCGGTGACTTGACCAAGGTATTTTTAAAATGGGGCGGACATGCTTATGATTCAGACGGCACAAGTTCAGAGGAAATCAACTTATTGCGTGACCGCTTGAGTTCTGTAGAAATTGTACACCAGAATCAGGATAATCGTGAACATGATATTCTTGATTCAGATGATTATTTTCAGTTTCAGGGTGGTCTTCAGGCGGCCATAACTGAAATACGCGGGGATGCTCCTTCCGTTTATCACGGTGATTCCAGCAATCCCGAAAAAGTCAAAGTACGAACACTCAAGGAAGAATTCAACCGCGTCTTCCGCAGCCGTGTTCTTAATCCGAAATGGCAGGAGGCAATGCGCGAACATGGCTACAAGGGTGCGCTTGAAATGGCTGCCACAGTTGATTATTTGTTTGGCTACGATGCAACCTGCGATATTGTTGCCGATTATCAATACGAAGACCTCGCAAATAAACTTCTGCTTGATCCGGAACAGCAAAAATTCTTCCGCGAACATAATCCGCTGGCTTTGCGTGATGCCTCTCAACGGCTGCTTGAAGCTAATGAAAGACAAATGTGGGAAAATGCTGATGAACAAACATTGGAAGCCCTTGAATCCACGATTTTGGAAATTCAAGGGGAGATGGAGTAAATAAATAGTAGGTTCTTAAAAAACATCCGGAATTACTTCAGCGTTATCAGAAAACCCTGGAGTTGTTACGGGCAAATCCTTATCACCCTTCTTTACGCCTTCATGCCTTGCGTGGCACCCTCAAAGGCCTTCATTCTGTCGCCATTTCACTGAAATACAGGATCACTCTTGAATTGGAAATCAAAGAAAAACAGATTCTATTGGTGAGTATTAGAAGTCATAATGAAGTTTATTGAACGAGCTTGTTGCATCGAGTAAAACATGCAATAAATGCTATCAATGATTGCATTAGACAGATAGCAATGATATCATGATTTTGAATATTCAATCTAATCTGTAAACGGAAATAGTATATGGCAAATTTGATTGTGAGGAATTTAGATGAAGAAATTGTCAGTGCTCTAAAAAGTCGGGCAGGGCGACATGGTGTGAGTGCGGAAGCTGAACATCGCATGATTTTGGAAAATGTGTTGTTGAAACCCAGGAAAAAAAGTTTTGCTGAGGTATTAAGCGATATGCCCAATATAGGTCGCGATGAAGACTTTGAACGTGTTCAAAACGAACAACCCCGCCATGTATTTGATTGACACTAATGTCATCAGTGAACAGAGAAAAAAAGGAAAAGCAAACTTCGGAGTAAAGAAGTTCTTTAAAAATGCTACCTTGCATGAAGCAAACTTGTTTATCAGCGTGATAACTTTAGGGGAGCTAAGACGTGGTGTTGATCTTATTCGGTATCGTGGAGATCATCAGCAAGCAGACAAACTGGAAGAATGGTTAGAGGGCATTGTCAATAATTATGACGAACACATTCTTGATTTTACAGAAACAGAGTCTCAGATATGGGGACGTCTTAGAGTGCCTCATCATGAAAACGCTTTGGACAAACAAATTGCGGCTACAGCGCTTAGCTATGGATTAGTTTTGGTTACAAGAAATATAAATGATTATGTTGATACAGGTGTAGAACTATACAACCCTTTTGAATTTGTGAAAAAAGCATGAGCCAAGGCAACCTGATCTTCAATGCATTGAGAGACTTTGCAGAAAAGGTGACTGAAAAAATGTCACAGCTAACACAAGGAGAACCGGAAGAGCAATTGATCACTCCTTTTGAGAACTTGATGGGGGATTTTGCGAGGGCTCTGAATTGGGAAATAGTTTGTGTTGGGGAGTCTCACCTTTCTGAAAATATGGGGATTCCTGACTTTGCCCTGAATCGTAACCAGATTCTGGCAGGATACGCTGAACTCAAGGCTCCCGGAAAAGGCGCTCTCGCCTCACGTTTCACCGGTCAT
>LULL01000127.1_pt1 | contig 65467 bp, 54 predicted proteins | sample 728161 | NCBI WGS metagenome assembly LULL01 (sample SAMN03860290, study PRJNA289734) | marine metagenome | biome: seawater column; feature: ocean; material: water; isolation source: Red Sea water column Station 149 - depth 500m | place: Saudi Arabia: Red Sea | collected 2011-10-15 | depth 500 m
CTCTTTAGCTCATCCTTCTACGACGGTATTTCAAACCATATCTTTAATATTCAAAGGTATATATAATCGAAGGGAATTCTATTTTTCCTACAGCAAGTCTAGAATATACTATTCATAGCTTGTTTTAATGCTTTCCCAAAAAGACGAGCTATACTCGAATCTGGTATTTGGGGAGTTGAAAAAAGGCGGCATATCTGGTTGACTAAAATTTTCGAATAACAATCAACCAACTAAAAAGGATATGCCACCATGGAAGAGAATAGCATTTTAGAGTTCAATAATAAAGAGAGTGTTCCAGATGTTCTGAGCGAGCTGTTAAGAGAAGGAGCACAACAATTAATTCATCAGGCGGTAGAAGCAGAATTGAGCGAGTATATATCTTGTTCTGGTTCAGTTGAAATCCTAAAAAACAGGGTGTCGTTTATAATTGGTAAGAGTACAATTATTGAAGTTTGAATTTACACATTTGTCTGTTAACATTCTGCTCTCATTTTTGAGATATTTTTGTTTTCTTTCGAGTTTTGCTTGATTGAGTTTTTTTCTCCTTTCCTGGTGTATTTGGGCGTCTCTGCCAGTGAGTTGATCCAAGGGAGCAATATAGCCATTGGCACTATGCAACCGTTGATTGTTGTAGAAATCGATGTAAGATTCAATGACAGCTTTAGCATGAGCCTGACCGAGTAATGCTTTTCGCCTGATGCATTCGTTCTTGATCGTAGCATGGAATCGTTCCACTTTTCCATTGCTCTGTGGATAGTTGGGCGAAGTTTTCACATGAGTCAAACCGTGTAAGGCAATGAATTTTTGGAATTCTTTTCCGGTAAATTGCTTTCCATTATCCGTAATGTAACGTGGATGAACCCCTGGGACTTTTTCTAAAGCAGCTTGTTGGACAATGGCAACATCTTTTTCTTTCATACTCTCTCTGAGATCCCAATGAACAATGAAGCGGCTGTAGCCGTCCAGCACACAAATTAAAAAATAAAAGCGATGTTCAATCTTGACATAAGAAATATCCGTATGCCAGTGTTGATGGGGCTTCAGAGGTTGTTTAAAGCCTTTACCCCTGCTTGTATTATCAGCTTTCTTTTGAAGCATTCCGGCCTCCTTCAGAACACGATAGACTGAAGAAGGGCTGGCATAAGCAATATCCTGGTCAATCATCATATAAGCGCATCGTCGATAACCATCACCGCAGTGTGAGGAGAAGTAATGGACAATTGTCTGCTTCTCTTGCGCGCTTAACCAATACTCTTTGGGCATGGCTCCATTATGTCGATTTGGCTCTCCATATCGCTTTCTCCAGGCAATAAGTTTATCCTGGCGCAAACCGAATGAGCTGCAAAACCAGTTATCTCGCAGTCCGCTACGTTGCTTCCAATGACTGATGAAATCAACGATCTGATCACGAGTAGACGATGGAACCCAGTGCTCTTTTAATGATTCGCCCCAATCTTTTTTTTTAAGGCAATATGTTCGCTCAACAACTCGGCAATTACCTCGTCCTTTTGAGATAGTTTCTCTTTTAAACTCTCAACTTGGCGCTGATGACTTCGCTCTTGACGGGAAATCTCTCTGGAAAAAACCTGAGGCAATCCGCAAAAGGCTTGTTTTTGCCAGTCATAATACTGATTTGGATGTATCCCCAGCTCCTCGCATACCTGAGAAACTGGAACTCCATCCTGCACATGATCCAAAACTGCTTTCGCTTTTTGGGCCTCTGTGAATCTGCGACGTGGGCGTCTGGACATAAGGCATTCCTTTCAATTGGTTTTTTGCTACATAACCAATTATAAACGATATGCCAATTTTTCGTATTTCTAGTGAACCAAGACAATTACCTTAATACCAAAAGTAAAACACTACTATTTGTATCAGGAGAACCCAATACATAACATTTATTGGTTTGTTTTACAAGAAATGGGATTTTTACTTGGATTGTCATCTAACTGCGAAGAATTAGTGGGAGTTACTCACAGGAGATTATATTTAATTTAAAGAAATTTCATGCGAGTTGACTTCACTTGCGGCAGCAACCATAGTATATGAAATCATTAACCTGCTGGCACGATCACCCGGAAAAGAATCTTGAAATGTTCGGGGATTCGGCTTTAATCGATTAAAAACTAAATTGCTGATTTAATTACTCAAATGAACTGCTTCTTGCTCAAATGACTTTTTCAGGTGGAACAAATTCATAACCAAATGCTTCAGAAACACCTTTGCAGGTAACTTTGCCCGCATGGGTATTCAAACCCAAGGCTAGGGCTGGATCTTCTTTACAGGCCGTTTCCCAGCCTTTGTTGGCCAATTGAATTGCATAAGGCAGAGTGGCATTTGTCAATGCTAATGTGGATGTCCGCGCAACTGCTCCCGGCATGTTTCCGACAGAATAGTGGACAACACCATGTCGCTCATAAACCGGATTGTTATGATAAGTAACACGGTCAATTGTTTCAATGCAGCCTCCCTGATCAATTGCAACATCAACGATAACAGAGCCGTTCTTCATAGTTTTCACCATTTCTTCCGTTACAAGATGGGGGGCTTTTGTTCCCGGAATTAACACACCACCAATCAATAAATCGGCACCTTCCACGGCTTTGGCGATATTGTAGCTGTTTGACATGATCAGTTGAACGCGTCCGTTAAAAACATCATCAAGGTAGCGCAATCTGTCCAGACTGATATCAAGAATTGTGACTTTCGCGCCTAAACCAATCGCCATTTTAGCAGAATTGATTCCAACTACACCTCCTCCGATGATCACGACATCCGCAGGTTCAACACCGGGCACGCCCCCAAGCAAAACACCCTGCCCTCCCTGGGGTTTTTCCAGAAAACGAGCCCCGACCTGCACCGCCATGCGGCCCGCGACTTCACTCATAGGCGTAAGCAACGGCAGGCTACGATCCGCAAGCTGCACTGTTTCGTAAGCAATAGATGTGGTTTTTGAGTCCATCAACGCTTTGGTCAATGGTCCTTCAGCGGCTAAATGCAGATAAGTGAACAATAACAGATCCTCACGAAAATAATCATACTCCTCAGCAAGTGGCTCTTTGACTTTGTAAACCATCTCGCAAGCCCACACATCAGAAGCAGCATCAACTATGATGGCGCCGGCTTCCTGATATTCTTCATTGCTGAAGCCGCTTCCAACTCCAGCATTGGTTTCAATACATACTTGATGTCCGTTTCTTACAAGTTCAGACACACCTGCCGGAGTAACACCGACACGATTTTCCATTTCCTTAATTTCTGTTGGTACGCCTAATCTCATTTATTATTCCTTTTGATCTGATAATAATTCTTGCAGGATTAAGCTCCTTCATGATTGTTATAAATAATGGATGAAACCATCCGTTATCATTTTAATTCAATGCCTGGTTTAATGATTTCCCAATAGCATCTACAATCTGATCGGCTTCGCTTTCCTGTAGAATCAAAGGCGGAGCCATGATCAGTACATTCCCCAGTCCAGGGACAGTATTGCCGTTACGCATGACTAAGACGCCTTCTTTAAGACAATTTTGCACAATTCCATTTGCCTGAGCCAATGTTACAGGGGTTTTCTTTTCTTTGTCTGAAACCAGTTCAACTCCGAGCAGTAATCCCTTGCCCCTGACCTCACCTACAAGTGGATGATCAGAAAATTCATTCAATCTTTCTTGCAGATAATTCCCCATTTTAGCAGCATTATCTGACAGATTTTCCTCTAAAACAATATCAATATTCCTCATACTCACAGCGGTCGCAACAGGATGGCCTCCATAAGTATTGACATGCCTGAAATGCTTAAGTTCTGATGCATCTCCATAAAATGCTTCAAAGATATGTTCCTTTACAACTGTGGCCGCCACTGGCATATAACCACTGGCCATACCTTTGGCAAAGGTGAAAATATCAGCCTTGATACCCCAATGTTCATGTCCGAACATTTTTCCTGTTCTTCCAAATCCTGATACAACTTCATCCAGTATCAACAGGACATTGTATTGATCACAAACTTCTCGAATTCGTGTCAAATAATTGTCCGGAGGTATAAGCACTCCTCCTCCGGAAATCATTGGTTCCATGATAAACGCAGCCACTGTTTCTTCACCTTCATAAATGATAGTGTCTTCAAGAAACTTTGCGCATTCTTCGCCATGCTCCTCCTCAGTCAATTTTGGATGTCGGCGATACGGATAAGGGGGAGGAACATGAAGGAATCCAGGAGCAAGAGGTTCATAGCCGATTTTACGCTCGGCTTGTCCCGTAGCAGTCATCGTGGCAAGTGTGTTACCGTGATAAGCCCTGTGGCGTGAAATAATTTTATGTTTGCGTGGATTGCCAGCCTGTAAATGGTACTGTCTGACAATCTTGAAAGCAGCTTCATTGGCCTCTGATCCACTGCTTGTGAAATAAACATGGCCTTTTTCCATGCCCAGCATTTCCAGCATTTTAGCAGACAATTCCACAGCAGGATCACTGGTCATAACAGGAATCACGTAAGCCAGTTTTTCCATTTGTTCTTTAGCTACTGCAGCCAGTTCTTCTCTTCCGTGGCCTACATTCACACACCATAATCCTGCAGTACCATCAAGAATTCGGTCGCCATCTTCATTAATAATATAACAGCCTTCTCCTTTCACGATGTGTTTTGGACGGTTGCTCAACAATGGTTTGTGTTGTGTCATGGGACGCCAAAGTGCGTCAGGGGAATATAAATTTTGTGTTTCCATTTTTTCTCCTGCTCTTATATAAGTTTTTGATGGTATTAACCGAAAATATTTACAAAGTTATTTCTACTTTCTGATAGTTTCAGTACCGTTAATTAACAAACCTGCTTAACCCTGCTGTACGCACATATCATCTTTGTTTATTCCTGCAACAGGAACCGGTGTTTTCATTGCATCACGGCGGAACGGTTCACCTAGTTCCTGATTTAATACTGCCTCAATAAAAGTAGTTTCGCCCTGCTCCATTTGAGCCTTGATTGCTGTTTCCAATTGCTCAGTAAGTTCGTTCATCGACTTTGCTTTCACACCTTTGACACCGCAAGCTACCGCTATTTCAGCGAACGAAACCTGTAAATCAAGCTCAGTACCGACAAAGTTGTCATCGTACCAGAGAGTGGTGTTACGCTTTTCTGCCCCCCACTGATAGTTCCTGAAGATTACCATTGTGATCGCCGGCCAGTCATTACGTCCAACTGCAGTCATCTCATTCATTGAAATACCAAATGCTCCATCTCCTGCGAAGCCCACTACAGGTGTATCAGGATTACCTATCTTTGCGCCAATTATCGTAGGGAATCCATAGCCACATGGGCCAAATAACCCCGGGGCCAGATACTTACGTCCTTGTTCAAAAGTCGGGTAAGCATTACCGATAGCGCAGTTGTTACCGATGTCTGAAGAAATGATTGCTTCTTTAGGAAGCGCTTCCATAATTGCACGCCATGCCATGCGAGGAGACATATGGTCGGGCTGCCGTTTACGTGTACGCTCGTTCCATGAAGTGCCGTCGTCATCGTCTTCGTGATTCATCGAGGCCAGTGTTTCGGCCCATGCAGATTTAGTTGTTGCAATCCTGTTGCGGCGCTCCTCGCGTCCAGCATCTCCGGCACTCCCAGAAAGCTGTGCCAGAATCTGCTCAGCCACTTGTTTCGCGTCTCCTACAATACCCACTGAAACAGGCTTGGTCAGCCCTATGCGATCCGGATTGATATCTACCTGAATCAGTTTAGCGTCATTGGGCCAGTAATCCATTCCATAACCTGGTAGTGTTGAAAATGGATTCAGTCTTGTCCCCAGTGCCAACACTACGTCCGCCTGCTTGATTAATTCCATTCCTGCTTTAGATCCGTTATATCCAAGCGGCCCTGCAAACAGTGGGTGTGAACCTGGAAATGCGTCGTTGTGCTGGTAATTGCAGCACACAGGGGCATCAAGTCTTTCAGCCAAAGCCTGTGATGCCGAAATCGCGTCCCCTAGTACCACGCCAGCACCGTTGAGAATCACAGGAAATTTCGCGTTTGACAACAGTTCCGCGGCCGCAGCAATTGCGCCCACCCCTCCGGATGGCCGTTCAAAATTCACAATCGGCGGTAGTTCTATGTCAATCACCTGAGTCCATAAATCTCGAGGCACGTTGACCTGTGTCGGTGCAGACATGCGTTTGGCCTTTGTAATCAGACGGTTGAGCACTTCCGCGACCCTGGAAGGATCACGAATCTCTTCCTGATAGGCCACCATGTCCTTGAAGGCAGCCATCTGCTCTACTTCCTGAAAACCGCCCTGCCCTATGGTCTTGTTAGCCGCCTGTGGTGTTACCAGCAGCATTGGGGTGTGATTCCAATATGCTGTCTTGACGCAGGTGACGAAGTTAGTAATCCCAGGCCCGTTCTGCGCTATAATCATGGCCATTTTACCTGTTGATCGCGTGAATCCATCAGCCATATAACCACCATTGCATTCATGTGCACAGTCCCAAAAAGTGATCCCGGCCTTGGGGAAGTAGTCTGAGATGGGCATGAAAGCTGAGCCAATAATACCAAAAGTATGCTCGATGCCGTGCATTTGCAAAACTTTGACAAATGCTTCTTCTGTGGTCATTTTCATATTCTTACTCTTTTAATGGGTGTTTTTTAAAATCAAGGAATAAATTCTTTGCGAAGTAAAAAACAATTTGCACTTTGTTTTTCCAGCTAACTAATCATCATCCTGAAGATTAACCAAGTTATTTGGCAAAGTGTTCTTCTAAGGTAATTTATCCTGAAATATGATGTACTAAAAGAAAAAACTGAATACTGAATGTTTTTAATAAATGAAAAAGAATTCTAAACAATGAGAATAACGCTTCTCATAAAGAACTTAAACCCCACACTTGTATTTAATTTTTTGAATCAAGTCAATTCAAAACTTAATCAATTACTTTTTTGAATGTACTGGTGGACATGTCAAATATCCTCTTGCACTAAACCTTCACCAAAATTAATTGCCTAAAGTTGTAGCTTGCACTTGAACTATGATAGGCTAATATCTTTGGTCATTAAGTTGATAGACAGATTCTGAAATGCTGTAAATTCAGCTGACAGTCCAATGATTATGTCTATAAATATAAAGAATTTGCACCTTTAGATTTGTATTAAGTTCGAAAAAAAATATTTTTTTTAACCTCGCTATGCGGAGTCACTTATGGTTTTCAATCATTTTGTAAATGTTTCCATTGAAATTCTGCTTTACTTCATTGTCAGCATCGTTTGCCTGTTCATCGGAAGGAAGGTGCTGGACTGGATTACTCCCTATGATCTTAGTAAGCAGACTTCAGTTGAGAAGAACCTTGCTTCAGGAATAACTGAAGCCGGATTTTTCATAGCAATGGCAATCATTGTCCACGCCTCAGTTTCAGGAGTTGTTGACTATGAAATGTTTCCTTTCATTGACAATGATGAGCCTGGTCGATTCGCACTGCTCAGCGCAGAGTTGATCACTACAGCAGTTTACCTGGTGTTAGGCTTGATTTGTCTCAGTCTTGGACGTCGTGCGCTTGACTGGATTACACCATTTGACTTGAATAAGGAAATACAAACCGAACGCAATGTTGGAGTTGGGGCCATTGAGGCTTCAATATACATTTCCATTGCAGTCATTATTCACGGCATCATAGTCTGAGTAAAATCAGGATTCTAATCTTTTCCGGATTTAAGTCAGTTTCAGCCTAAACACCTGCACAGAAACACATCCCAAGACAAATGCTTGCAGATAGTTTTTATCTGATTTTTCAAGCAATTCCCATTTTTTCTCCAATATCAACATTCAATGAGCAATTACGAAAATTATCAACATGTAAGCCGGTTTTATGACAATACACGAACCGCAGTCGGTGCTGAAATAATCCGGGTACAGCTTGAAGCAAGCGAACTGCCAATAAATCAACAATTACTTGTGGATGCGGGTTGCGGAACAGGACTGTATTCTGCTGCGTTTGTGCGAGAGGTCGGAAAAATAGAAGCCGTAGATATGAATTCTGAAATGCTGGATATTGCCAGGAAAAAGATGAAAACAGAAGAAAAAAACGGCCGAATCAATTTTCATATTACATCAATTGATTCACTGCCTCTTGACGACAAATCTGCCGATGCTGTGATGATAAATCAGGTGCTGCATCATCTTCCGGACAATTCATCCAATGGTTGGGTGCATCACAAACAAGTCTTCAGCGAATTTTGGCGTGTGCTAAAACCGGGAGGAAAGTTGATTGTAAACAGCTGCAGTCCGGAACAAATCGAGCACGGATTTTGGTTTTACCACTTAATTCCGGATGCTTTGCAGGTAATGAAGAAAAAAGTGATTGGTCTTAGTGATATGCATAATTTGCTTGCGGAGTGTGGATTTACTTCCACACACCAGGTTGTACCGGCAGATTTGATTCTTCAGGGTGATGCTTACTCTTATGCTGATGGGATCTTCGATCCTGACTGGCGAAGCGGTGACTCCATCTGGAGTTTAGTCTCTGAGGATTTTCTGGAAACTGTTTTGGATGTGGTAACTAATTTACGCAAATCCGGAAAACTCGAAGCATTTGTCAATCACCATGACCAGAAAAGGGCAACTACAGGACAGGTGACTTTCAGCATTTCCCATAAAATACCCTGAACTTTGCGACTCATCCTTTTCCAAACCATGGAATAGTTTTAGCTATTATTTTTCTAAGAGTTTTATCAAATAAAAGTCCCAGCATTCCCATTACAAAAATAGTAATCCAGATGACTTCATATTGCATATATTTTCTTGCTGCATTTTCAACAAATCCAATACCAGTAGTTCCTGCCAAAAATTCGGCTGCAACCAATGTCCCCCAACACATACCAACCGCAACTCTTATTCCCGTGAGTATTTCAGGTAATGAATTAGGAAAAATCACATGTCTTAATATTTGCCATCTGGATGCTCCCAGTGAGTGTGCAGCATGAATTTTTGATAATTGTGTTCCCGAAGCACCTGCTCTTGCAGAAATTATCATTTTTGAAAATGAGACCATAAATAATAAAAATACTTTTCCAAGGTTATCAATTCCAAAAACAGTAATTACTAATGGAGCCCAGGCAAGTGGAGGCACGGGTCTATACAATTCACGCTGAACCAATACAACTTGACCTTGATTACCGATCCTGGTGACAATTAAATAGCTTCAGTCAGTTACAAACATATACCTCACCAAAATTGAACTGTGTCTGATTCTCAGATCTGAGTTTCAAATCCTTAGTACATTGTTGGAAAATGAATGAACACTATGGTGCAATTCTGCTGGCAGGAGGACGATCATCACGAATGGGACGGGATAAAGCCTTTCTTGAAATTTCAGGCAAAACAATGCTTGAGAGACTGTTGCTGAGCTTATATCCAATTGTGGCTGAAACGGTAGTGATTCGCGCACCAGGGCAGAAAATGCCCCGATTGCCTCAGGAATTACAGGAATGGATTCGGGTGGGGCAGGATTCCGTGGAAGGCCGCGGACCATTGCAGGGAATTGTTGATGCTCTTCCTTTGTTGAGTTCAGCAATAGACAAGGTATTTCTGATTACATGTGATTTACCAAGTTTATCCACCAATTGGCTGCAAACATTAAGTGACATTATGACTGATGAATATGATCTTGTCTGTACGGAAGAAAACAACATTGCCAATCCACTTCTGGCACTATACAGGAGACCTGTTCTTGAGCCAGCTTCAAAACTGCTGGCTGAAGGAATACGCCGCCCAATTTCCCTTTGGGAAGGATGGCGTGTTGCACGACTCTCGGCACCACTTGAAACACCCTGGATTTGCCGGGATGTAAATACACCTGAAGAATTTCAGGAAGCACAAACCTATTTAAGTAAAAATGAAAAATGATTGATTTTTATACAAGTCATACTCCAAATGGATACAAAGTCTCAATCATGCTGGAAGAAATTAATCTTCCTTACAATGTGATTGCAGTTGATCTTGGGAAAAAAGAACAAAAAAAATCTCAGTATATGAAGCTTAACCCGAACGGCAGGATTCCAACAATAGTTGATCATGATAACGATGATTTCGCCGTTTTTGAGTCCGGAGCAATTCTGATTTACCTGGCAGAAAAAACAGGACAGTTACTTCCGGATGATCCAAAACAGCGTTCAGTTGCACTACAGTGGCTGATGTTTCAGATGGGAGGAATAGGACCAATGCAAGGTCAGGCCCATGTATTTTATCGCTATGCTCCGGAAAAAATTGAATATGCAATCAATCGCTACCAAAATGAAACACTGCGTCTTTACAAAGTTCTGGACAAACAACTAAAACAGCATGAATATCTTGCAGATGATTTTTCTATTGCGGACATTGCCACGTGGCCCTGGGTCAGGCGTTATCGCTGGGCTGGAATAGAAATTGAGAAATTGAAGCATTTGCATCGATGGATGGATTTGTTAGCCCAACGCTCTGCTTTCCAGAAAGGTATTGAAGTTCCTTACAAACTTGAACGAAGTAAAATGACTGCAGATAAGGCACTTAAAATGGGAGAAAAAATTCTGATCTAAATAATTCTACCCTCATGCCTCTACCTATACTTTCCATAAAAAATTTATCAGTTGATTTCAGTCAGGGAAAGCGTGTAACCCACGCTGTACGTGATGCCACGCTGGATTTATACAAAGGTGAGACACTTGCTTTAGTCGGAGAAAGCGGCTCCGGAAAATCTGTCACTGCACATTCAATCCTTCGTCTTTTACCAGGTTCAGCATCCCATCCTAACGGAGAAATTATTTTTGAAGGTGAAAACCTGCTTCAAGTGTCTGAAGCAAAAATAAGGGGAATCCGCGGAAACAGAATAGGCATGATTTTTCAGGAACCGATGAGTTCTTTGAATCCGTTACACACAATTGAAAAACAAATTAAGGAAGTTTTATTTATCCATCAGGGATTGCGTCAAAAAAAAGCACGAGAGAGAGTACTTGAACTGCTGGAAATGGTGGAAATACAAAATGCTGAAAAACGCATGGGAGCATTCCCTCACGAGTTAAGCGGAGGACAAAGACAGAGAGTGGTGATCGCAATGGCTCTCGCAAATAACCCTGATGTATTAATTGCAGATGAGCCTACTACCGCATTAGATGTAACCGTGCAAGCCCAGGTGCTCAAACTTCTGGGACAGCTTCAGCAACAATTTAAGATGGCGATTATATTAATCACACATGATCTTGGACTTGTTCGTCACCATGCAAACAGGGTTGCAGTGATGACACAGGGCCAGATAATTGAAAGCGGCAAAATTGAAGCTGTATTTCAAAACCCAAAACACTCATACACTAAAAAACTATTGGAATCAGAGCCAAGTGGATTTCCTGTTGAAATCTCAGCTTCAAGATCAGCTTTAATCTCAACTCAGAATTTAAAAGTCTGGTTCCCAATTCAAAAAGGTATTTTAAAGAGGACAGTCGATCATGTAAAAGCAGTTGATGGTGTCAGCTTACAGATCAGAATGGGTCACAGTCTTGGTATAGTTGGAGAAAGCGGTTCAGGAAAAACAACACTTGGACTCGCTTTGCTGAGGCTTGTTAAAAGCGAGGGAAAAATACAGTATGGAGATATCTTCCTCAACGGTTTAAACCACAAACAAATAACTCCTGTGCGTAAGTCAATGCAAATTGTTTTTCAGGATCCTTTCGGAAGTTTAAGTCCCCGGATGACTGTGGAACAAATAGTGGCAGAGGGACTTGAAATACATTATCTTAACAATGCACAAAATCACCAGGAGCAGATAGTGCAGGCACTTAAGGAAGTTGATCTAGATCCGGAATTGAGACACCGATATCCCCATGAGTTTTCCGGAGGACAGCGACAACGTATTGCAATTGCACGTGCACTGGTGTTAAAACCAAGTTTTCTGGTATTGGATGAACCCACTTCTTCACTGGACCGTACGGTTCAAAGCCAGGTACTGAAACTGCTGCGCAATTTGCAAATAAAGCATAATCTGACTTATCTTTTCATCAGCCATGATTTAAAAATAATTCAGGCACTTTGTCATGATATCATTGTGATGAAAGACGGTATTGCCGTAGAAGCAGGACCTGCAGAGAAAATCCTTCAACAACCTCAGAATACATATACAAAAACGCTGTTGGATGCAGCGTTTTAACTCCTTCCTTTTATCTGCCTGGATTTATATGTGACAGTTGGTCCATCCCTGCCCCTGAGATATGGTATGCTTTTCCAAATCCTTTGACGAAACGTCCTGATAAAGGAATTAAACGAATCAATTGAAAATCAGAAAGTGAACGTAAAGTTTGCATCAGTTCACCATCAAGCTGATCAAACAGAGTCATGATTTTCTGCCAGTCTTCAGTGTCTCTAGGAACCAACTCAACTACACATTCAAAAGTAACCCTCTTCCTGGCAAAGATATTTTCAGCCTGTTCTTCAGGTTCAATGAACATGATTCCCGCACGACCATCTATCATCAAATTCTTTGTATGAGCAGCCAGATTACTCACATAAATATAAAATTGCCTTTTATCATCTTTAACAAAAGGGGCATAACTGCATACAGGATGACCGTTTTCTCCAATTGAAGAAAGATGCAGGCTTCGAAATTTTTTTAAAAAATTTAGATATTCTGAATTTATTTTTTTTAGTATTGATGAACCCTGTTTCATTTTAACTTTATGTAAAATAATTTTTCTGAAATTCAGAATATCACGAAAAATAATTATTAAAATTTATTTTTTTTGTAACCCATATATCACTAAAATTGAACAACTTTTTTTAGTCTTTGATTTTGTATATATAATAAAATGAGAAAATATTTTAATTTTTATTTTCATTTATTATCAGTTAGTTATGAGTAAATAATTCATCTTTTTGTGATTCTTTTTTGTTGATCTTTCATAACAGTTTGCAATAAACTGTTCAGGCCAGTCTGGCACAGCAGCCATTCCATGGACAGGAAAAATTCCCCTCAAATTAATAATGATTATGAAAGATTAAGTGATGATACTAATAGCAAATGGATTTGAAATATAAGCAAGATGGAGCTTGATCAAAAACAATCCCAGGAATTTATAAACAGTGTACGAAGTTCTTTGCCAGCACATGCAAGTCAGTCATGGTTAAATACTCTTCAGCTGCAAAAAATTACACCCACAAAAGTTTTCATATCCGGAATTCCCCACAAAGTATATCTTTACGAAATTAAGACGAATCATGAATCACTGCTTAAAAAAGTCCTCGAAGAGCATTTTCCGGAAAGAGCCCCTTTTGCTGAAAAACGTTTTGTCTATAAAGTTGGCTGCAATGCTGCACGCAATAAAGCAGTCCAGACAGAATTTGATCTGAATCAAGAAGAATTTGCAGCCAAAATTGACAATCCTGCAATAGAAACTACTTCATCTTCAATGCGGATAGAACCTGCTGAATGCAAAACCAGCTTAACATTGCTGGATTCCTACATTCCCGGCAAACGAAACCTGCTGGCCATCAGGGCTTGTAAAGCTGTTGTTGATATGCCGGGAATTGCCTTCAATCCTTTTGTGATTTACGGTGAATCCGGTGCAGGCAAATCACATCTTCTGGAAGGTATAAACAATGAACTGCAGCTAAGCACACCTAATAAAAACACCATACTTGTTTGCGCAGAAGATTTTTTGAATAATTTTGTCACTCATCTTAGATTGAACAAAATGAAAGAATTTCGTGACATGTACCGAAAGGTTGATGCATTTCTGCTGGATGATTTACATGCTTTAGCTCCATCGACAAAATGCCAAACTGAACTGCTATACACGATAAATGCCCTGCGCAAGAAAAAAGCACAGATTGTAATTGCTTGTAAGGAGCCGCCAGCACAAATGAAGAATCTGAGCGCAGGACTGTGTACGAAGCTGGAATCAGGATTGACAGTTGACATCGGAATTCCAGACATCTTTACAAAGATTACAATTCTGGAAAGCAAAGCTAATGAACGCGGTATCCCATTGAACAATGAACTTGCTGAATTTATTGTAAAGCATATAAATGGAGGAATCGGACGCCTGGAAGGTGCACTGATCCGACTTGGAGTTCATGCTTCTCTGTTAAATGAAGAACTTACAATTGAATTAGCACAATATGCTTTAAAAGACTGGCTGGACAAATCTGTTCAAAAAGCAAATCAAGAAAAAATCTTTTCAGAACATTTTACAGAAGAAACAGCAATCAAGATTATGCAACGGGTTTGTACTATGTTCCAGATTTCAAAGGAAGGGCTTCATTCGTTTCGACGTGACAGAAAACACACCAAAGCAAGACAGGCGGCGGTATTTCTGCTGAAAGAACTTACCACTCTTTCACTTAATGAAATTGGTATAATTGTTGGCCGCAATCATTCTACAGTCCATGCAACATTAAAAAAAGTCAGGCAAAGGATGTCTGAAGATGATTTCTTTCTAAAACAAATGCAGTCATTTCAGCAGGAGTTTGATAATAAGACTGTTACCCAAAAATCGTCTGGCCAAAAACATTATTACGGATTTTGAGTTTTCTTTCAATACTCCGTGAAAGGAATTTGATTTCCTTTTCTCCCCCTATTGTCTTTCCCCATAAATTAGGCTAATTTAACAGCAGGATTCATGAATCCTGAAAATTATCATACAGTTTAATGTTGACATGTGTTTAAGGTCTTTGTTGAGTTTTTGCAGTCTGTTAATTTTTTGGATATTGTTCATCACCGGATGTTCCAGCCCACAGAAAAAAGTCTATACGAGGACTCCGGACAACTTAAACAAACAAGCAGTAATAATCTGTTCCAACATAGATGCCTCACATTTTGTAGTTAGAGCTACAAAGGTGTGGGTGAAGCTTAAGGACGATCAGGAAGTTGTGTTGAATCATTATAAATCATACCTTCCGAATGGATATTATTTCTGCAGTGGCCAGGAAAAGGAATCGAAGATCCTGGAGTAAAATCTCAAATGCCTGAATCAGTCCCAAAAAAAATTCTAATTCGCACGCCTAACTGGCTTGGTGATCTTGTGATGTCAACCGGATTTTTGCGAGCCGTTCTTGAGAGTTATCCGGATTCACAAATTGATATCATTGTAAAATCCGGATTAGAATCCTTACCACTTCCACACCAGGGTAAAATAATTATATTTGACAAAAACAAAGATTCCGCAGGAGGATTTGGAAAATCGCTGCGTTTTGAAAATTACGATTGTTTTTTTGTTTTACCTCCGAGTTTTTCATCAGCATGGATGGCCTTCAGAAGTAAAATACCTAAACGAATAGGTTACGCTGGCGAGTTCAGAAGTTTTCTGCTGAGCTCCGTAAAAAAACAGGATGGACCACGAGGCAGCCAGCACTTGCTCAAACAATACCTTAAATTACTTTCTACCGACCTTACTGTTGAGAAATACCCTCCGCGGCTTGAAGTGAACCCTGATTGGGTGGATAAACATTTAATTTCATGTCAATTTACAATCCCTGAAACTTTTATAGTTTTCACACCTGGTGCCATTTATGGCCCAGCCAAACAATGGCCGATTAAGCACTTTCGAGAGTTGGCCACACAGCTTCACCAAGCTTTTGGATTCCCAATTTTAATTTTGGGCACCCTTGATGATATTGAAGCAGGGGGAACAATCAGTCAGGGACATGAATGGATATTTAATTATTGTGGTAAAACATCTCTTGCTCAATTGCTTGCTATTTTAACAAAAGCCAAATTGCTGGTAGGAAATGACTCCGGGAGCATGCATCTTATGGGCGCATTGCAGCGTCCGCAAATTGCGATTTTCGGTTCAACCTCTCCCTCATGGACAGCTCCAATTAATAAACACGCGTCTGTTCTAAGCCGCGACTTATTTTGCTCTCCCTGTTTCGCAAGAACATGCCGTTACGGGCACTATGACTGCCTGAATCAAATTAAGTCGGGAATGGTTCTTACAGAGGCACAAAAATTACTTTCTAGCTGAAATAGCTGTTTTAAACCAGATTATTATGTGAAGAGGAAAATGCTTTTAGGAGGTCAACAGGAAGATTTTCACAGCTATGCTGATTAACGAAATAACAGCATCAATCAGGTTCACGCATTGCGCTTGAAAGAGATTTTAAAATAGGATTTGTAAAGTATGTAATTAATCGTCTTTTGCCTACCTTTAAATCAGCCGAAGCAAGCATGCCTGGCGTTAAATCGAAGTCTTCTGGTAAACCAAGAATTTCTGAATCTGTAACCTCAACTCGTCCTCGATAATACGCACCTGATTCTCCTTGAAGAGATTCTTCAACAGTGTCATCCGATACGTAAACCAGTGTCCCCTGTATATCCCCAAATTGCTGAAAGGGAAGTGCATCAATTTTAACCGAAACAGGATCGCCAATGAATACATCACTTGCATCTTTGGGATCAATATCAATTTCTAACACCAGAGGTAATCCGGTTCGGACTAATGTAACTATAGATTCTCCTTTATTCAACAGTGACCCAACAGTTACAGTTGGTAAGTTTAATACAACTCCTTCAACGGGTGACTTCACATGCAAATTGCTTTTTTCAAGTTCATTTTTAATTAATTCTTCGTTTAATTGCAGCAACTGATCATTAAATGAAGACAGCTCTTCTGCAAGAGAAGACAATTGCTCAGACAAATAAGAATTCATTTGGTCAACAATAGCTGTTTTTTGTGATTTCAATTTTTCTATATTGCTGACGGTTGACTGTAACTGACGATTTAGAGCAATCCTTTGATCAGTTGAATTCAGAACATCCATTAATGAACCAACATTTCTTTCAAATAATTTCTTTTTGCCGTCTTCAATTTTAATTTTAATTTCTAACTGATCACGCAGTAACTTATGATCTTTTTTCATTGAAACAATTTCATTCTCCAACTTTATGATATCAAAAGAAAAAGTTTTCATTTTGATCATAAATTCATCAAACTTCTTTTCAAGTATTTCTTTATTAATATCGTCCAATTTATCTAATCCATCTTCCTTAAGTTTTTTGTTTATGATGGAATTTTTTTGAAGTTTCAGTCGCAATATTTTATTTTTTACAGCATTTATTTTGTCTTCAACAATTTTCAGATTTGCATTTACGACAGTACCATCAAGTTTTGCTATCGTCTGACCTTTTTTAATGTGTTGTCCGCGTTCCAAATTTAATTCCTTAATGAACGAACTACCAGTAGACTGAATTTCAATATTCGGTGCAGTATTGGTGAATTTACCACGAGCAGAGACTGTTTTATCCACAAAAGAAAAAGAGGACCACAGTGTCATCACAACAATAAATATCAATAAACTGACTGCACTGATAATTACAGGTCTGGAAGGTGGCCTTGAATAAATTGATTCTGTATCTTCAATATTATTTACTGCAGCTTTATCTGTTTGATCATTCTGATCTTCTTTGACTGATTCATCATCCGTTTTTTTATGGTCAAGCATGGTTCCAATAGCCCTTTTATCAGCAGCTCTTACATAACCAGACAGCCTTACCATCATATTAAAGGCTGCTTCAGGTTTTTGAGATAAGTATTTTATAAATGCTTTCTTATCTACTTCCTGAACTTTGCAGTCAATCAATGCACGGGCTGAAGCACTTCGTGGTGAACCATCAATGATTGCCATTTCGCCAAAAATAGTACCTTTCTGTACCTTGCCCAGAACCTGTTCTCCTTCAGGTGCATCACGTACTATCTCAATTTGACCCTCGTTAAGGACATAAGCAAAATGGGCTACATGGCCCTCTTCAAATATATATTCTCCTTTGCTTAATTCCAGTAATTTAGGTCCCCTCGCGGTATTTTCAGCCATTTATTTATTTGTACTAACAATTATTGATGCCCGTTACTTCATGCTGATCCGGAATCGCTTTAACATTTATTGGATTTAATTTTTCTTCTTTACTCAACATCTGTTGGTATAATTCACATGTATTTATTAATTGCTCATGAGTACCTTGCCCGACTATTTCTCCTTCATTCAAAACGATAATTTTGTCATAGCCTTCAATTGCATCTATTTCATGACGAATTACGTTTTGAGCGTCAAAAACTGTTCTGTCAGTGCAAATAGATGAAAAATTTTCCTGTAGTTTTAGACGGGTATTTATATCAAGTGAGTCAGCAAATTCATCCAGCAACAATACTTTAGGTTTTGCAAGCAAAGCCCTTGAGAGTGCCAGTAGGCTTGAACCCGCTCCTGCCAGCTGGCTGGCATTCTCATCAATTGTTGTGTGGATGCCATCAGGCAGTTTCATCAAGTGTTCATCAAAACCTGTTAATGAAAAAATACTATCCAGTTCACGGTGTCCTGTCCTCTGGGAAACACGGAAAAGGTTCTCTTCAATTGTCCCTTTAAAAAAACCAGGGTTTTTACTCAAAAGCATTACCTGTGTTCGGTAATATGAAAGGTCATATTGTGTGATACGTATTCCATCAATATCCATTTTACCTTCTGTTGGGGTGTATACACCTGCAATAAGATTCAACAAGGTTGTTTTACCCGCGCCAGTAGGTCCAATAATTCCAATTTTTGATTTAGGATTAATTTGAAAAGAAATATTTTTTAATGCCTTTACTTCCCCAAAGTTCATTCCAACATTTGCTAAAGCATACTTACCGCGAACAGTGGAATGAATACCTGCTCCCAAACGCTCTTTTTCCTTATTCCAAATATCTCCGATATGTGAAACAAGACCTAAAAGCTGATTTCTTTCTCCCATTAATGTGATCGCTGCAATAACAGGCGCAACCAGTCTGCCAGCAACCATATTAATCGCAATGATTGAACCTGCAGACAATTCTTCCATGAAGACCAATTGAACTCCTGTAAAAATAATTACAATAGTCATTGCTTGTTGCAGGAAGCCGGAAAACTCAGTGGAAGTGCTGGTAATTTGATTTTTCTTAGCCCTCACTTCAATGGAAGCAGCCGCAAGTTCTCGCCAGTTTTTTCTTTGTATCTCTTCTTCCCCTAATTCCTTAAGCATGTGCATGCCGCTTAAGGTTTCACGAATTAGACTGTTTTTATGGCTTTCTATTCCTGCAAGATGTTCGGAGGTTTTTTTACCGATATTATTAAATATTATTTTGCTTAATCCCATCGCAATGGCAAATGCCAGCACAATAGTTCCCATCAACAAATTATAGGCAAATAAAACTGGAACATAGACGATAACTGCGGTCAAATCAAAAATTCCATGAAAGACTTTTGTTACTAAACTGTTTCTTAATGATGTAACTGACTGAATAGAAAGCCCATATTTGCCAATGTTTTCTCCTTGAACAGACATCAAAGGCAAGCCTAACAATTTATCGAAGATATCACTTGAAATTCTTGATTCAATTTTGTCGCCAATATAATTAAAGATGTATTCTCTTATGAAGCCCATTACGGCATTAAAAAATAATGCAACTACAACCCCCCCAGTTAGCACATATAAAGTAGAAACAGCCTTATATCCCACAACTTTATCTAATGCTATCTGAATGAAAATAATAGGAGTAAAAGCTAAAATGTTAAGTATGATTGAAATCAGAAAGGCACAAATTAATACAAACCGACAATTCCATAATTCAGGCAGGAACCAGTTGACATTAAAACTTCGATCTTTACTTTCAGTTCCTCGAATTACATTTAAAGCAATGAAAATATTTTTCCATAGTTTTTCAAATTCACTTAATTCCAGGTCCTGCTGTTTACCTTCTGTATCAAGGGGATCAAGATATTTAACGATATAATCATCGTCTTTCTTTTGTAAATTCAAGACGATTATTGACCCGCCATTCTGCAGGGGGACAGCGCAAGGAAAAACAAAATCTTTACTCTTTAAATCATTGAGTGAAATATTGATTGCCTTTGCCTCAAGTTTTTTCTCTACAAGGAAATCATTTAAATCTTTGATTGATTTTGGAGAACTTTTTTCAGGGAAGTGTTTTTCTATTTCTTCACGATTGACATAGACTCCATGTCTTCTGGTGGTTAATGAGATACAGTAAGCCAACCAGTGGTCAACAAGAATGTTATTCTCTTTCTTGCCAAACATCACTTAATAGTACTTGAAGATTGAATAATTATTAATTACGAAGAATATATTGTAAAGAGAGAGGAATCTCTTGATGGAATCAGGAAAATTTATTCGGTTTTTCCCCAAACCAGATTTGTAAGTGGTGCACTTATAAAAAATTAGTGCACCACTTTTTAACATACCAGTATTAACCCACGTCATCAAATGTTGGCGCATCTGGGGCATCTTCCGGCATATCAGTGCCAGGTTCTGCTGGAGGACCTTCTCCCGCAGGTGGACCTTCTGGTGGTGGTCCTTCCTGTTGCTGGGCAAGAGCTCCATCCATAGCTCCTCCCATAGGATCATCTTCTGGAGGAGGCATATCGCCGCCTGCGGGATCACCGCCAAGTGCCCCGTCAAGTGCGTCCATTCCTCCAAATTCCCCTTCAGGTTCAGGTCCCGGGCCCATTCCTGGTTCACCGTCCATCATTCCTGGAGGAGGTTCTCCAAAAGCTTCTACCGCCTCAGGTGAATTAGCAATCTCTCCCATGTCTGGAAGTGCTTCCATGCCGGGAAGATCTGAAGGCGGCTCATCGCCTGCTTCCCAGGTTGTAGTTTCACCATCCGGACCGGTCCATGAGCCTGAACCATCAGGATTCATTTCTCCGGATATTCCAGAACCTTCCGGACCTTGGAATGATGCAGAACCATCTGCACCCATTTCACCATGTGAGCCGTCAGCTCCATCAAAGCTCATGTTTCCTTCACCATCTGAAGACAGAGTGTTTCCGTCAACCTGAACTTCACCAGCTGGTGGTGGGCCTGCTTCACCTTCGGGTGGTTTACCGTCATCATGATCTGCTTCTCCACCTGGTGGTGGACCTGCTTCTGGTCCCGGTTCTCCACCTGGAGGTGGACCTGCTTCTGGTCCCGGTTCTCCGCCTGGAGGCGGGCCTGCTTCTGGACCCGGTTCTCCGCCTGGAGGCGGACCTGCTTCTGGTCCCGGTTCTCCTCCTGGAGGCGGACCTGCTTCTGGTCCCGGTTCTCCGCCTGGTGGTGGACCTGCTTCTGGTCCCGGTTCTCCGCCTGGGGGTGGACCTGCTTCTGGTCCAGGTTCTCCGCCTGGGGGTGGACCTGCTTCTGGTCCAGGTTCTCCGCCTGGTGGCGGGCCTGCTTCTGGTCCCGGTTCTCCACCTGGAGGCGGACCTGCTTCTGGTCCCGGTTCTCCTCCTGGAGGCGGACCTGCTTCAGGTATTTGGGTTATATGAGATAACTAGCTTTAGTTTGTTTACTTAATTTCTCTGAGTTAATTATCTATTGATATTGTGAAATGAAATTGTTTTAGTGAAACTTTATTAAACTAGCATAATCACTTTCAAACTGATCATTTTTTTATCAATACTAAAATCAAGAATGATCCTCATGCAGATCACGGAACACTAAAATTAAATTTTCCAGATCAGCCGTGAAGAACAAAATATCCAGAGAAAACAAACCTGAATGTCCCATCGTTAATAATTGAGAGATTCAGTATAAGTTGAAGGTACCATAGTTATATACTATGTCAAGCTTATATTTGGCAAAAAATTAACTGTTGTTTAAAAGAGTTATGTATATAAAATTCAAATATTTCGATTTAGATAAAATCTGATGTATTATCAATTATTTCAGTGTATTAATATATCATGTATTCACAGATTGATTATTCATTCAGTACTAAGGATAATTGTTCACAAGATTTTTTTATTACAAAAATAAAATATATTCAATCCTGCCAAGGAATTAAAGAAAACTCAAACTTCAGATTTTCAGGAATTTTCTTCTTATTTTAAAAAAAAGTATTATACATAATCTCCTATACAATCATTTTTTTCCACTTGACAATTTATGGATTGGATACAGTCCCTTGTGCTGGGGATAGTTCAGGGATTAACTGAATTTTTACCGATCAGCAGCACAGCTCATTTGCGAATTGTTCCCCATCTGCTGGACTGGGATGATCCCGGAACAGAATTTTCTGCAGTTATTCAACTTGGTACTCTAATGGCGGTAATGCTTTATTTCCGGAGTGATGTTGTAGTGCTCTCGCGTGCAGCAGTAAAAAGCTGCTGGAATCGAAATTTCTTTGAATCCACGGATTCACGCATGGCCTGGAGCATTGCGGCAGGAACAATGCCTGTGGTTGTATTTGGTCTTGTCTTTAAAGATATGATAAAAACTGACGCACGTGAACTTTGGGTAACCGGTACTGCGTTGATAGTACTAGGAATATTTCTATATTTAGCAGAAAGGCTTTCAAATTCCAACAGACAGATTGGTCAATTAAAATTTATACATATCCAATGGATTGGCCTGACTCAGGCCCTTGCTCTGATTCCGGGCTGTTCACGTTCCGGTTCCACCATAATGGGGGGATTGATGGTTGGATTGAACAGAGTAGAAGCGGCGCGGTTTTCCTTTTTGCTCGGTTTACCAGCAATATTCGGAAGCGGTCTCTATGAGTTTATGGAACTGATTGAAAACGGAATCAATATTGATGATTATCTGAACATAATCGTGGGTATTGCAGCCGCATTTGTTGTAGGCTACCTTTCAATTGAATTCTTACTGCGCTTCCTGCGTAAACACGGTACTCTTGTTTTTGTTGTTTACCGCATAGTTTTAGGCACAGGAATTTTGATCTTTTTAGCATAAATATGCTTTTTATCTGTAAAAAGAATAATTTCCATTAATTTTTCTTCTATGTTTAATATCTCAGCTTTTTTCCCAATTTTTTTATGAAAAAAACTAAATCCATAATTTTCATTGCCATTTTATGTCTTTGTATCAACTTGGCAAAACATGGATTTGCCGCAACAGATTACATTGAGCAATCCGTTTTCCGAATCACCAATTTCCAACAAAGACCGGATTGGAAGTCACCATGGAAAATGAAGCCAATGAGCAAAGACCAGGGAAGTGGATTTTTAATACATGATGGTTTGATATTGACAAACGCTCATGTGGTAAGCGACTCACGAATGCTGCTGGTAAATAAAATTTCAAGTCCAAAGCCGTTTTTGGCTGAAGTTGTGGCAATTGCACACGATTCTGATCTGGCTCTGCTTAAAGTACGTGATCCTGAGTTTTATACAAACTTGGTACCACTGGAATTGGGTGGAGTTCCGGAATTACGCAGCAGAGTCCGGGCATACGGTTATCCGGTAGGAGGACATGAGTTATCCCGCACTGAAGGAGTTGTGTCACGTATTGAATTTGGTACATATATCCATCCAGGCATTGATTCACACCTTTTGATCCAAACTGATTCTGCAATCAATCCCGGAAACAGTGGTGGTCCAGTCACCCAGTCCGGACAAGCTATAGGTGTTGCTTTCCAATCAAATTTACGCCTTAACGATGTGGGATATTTTATTCCTGTTCCGTTAATTAAACGTTTTCTTGTTGACATCAAGGATGGAAATTATGACGGAGTTCCTGAAATCGGAATTGAAACCAGTTCCCTTATAAATCAACATCACCGCCGATATTTAAGTCTTCCGGAAAACTCCGGAGGTATTTTAGTGGAACGTATTGTACCTTACTCCTCAGCAGATGGAGTTCTTGAAAAGGGAGATGTGCTTACAAAAATTGAGGAATTAAAAATTGACTCAGCGGGCATGGTGAACTATCGAGAACAACAGGTGGCATTTTTCATTGAAGCAGAAAACCTGCAAATCGGTGATTCGCTTAAATTACAGGTTTGGAGAAATGGAAGATTTCGAAACCTGACTCTGACTCTGAAAGAACCCCCATTTAGTGTAGAAATGCGTAACAGTTATGACAGGCTACCAGAATATCTGATTTTCGGTGGACTGGTTTTTATTGCATTGAATCGCAATTATATCCATTCCTCGGGGAACCTGATACCTCGTTTGGCATACGAACATTGGTACCGAGAAGTTGAACGACCGAGGACTCGCCGTCAGCAGGTTGTGCTGATTACCCACGTTTTACCTGCTTCAGTAAACAGTGGCTACACCAATGTAAAAAACTTCACAGTTAACAGCTTAAACGGTGAACCGGTTAATTCGCTATCCCATTTAGATAACATGCTGAAAAACATGCCTGAGGAAACATCTCATATTGTTTTTGAAAGCGAATGGCAGAACATGCCTTTGGTACTGGATTATAAAGAGAGTTTAGAAGAACATCATGCTGTTCTGAAACGTTATGGAATTAAAGGCAGCTCGTTTATTGTTACTGATGGTGAAAAGGACTTATGATTTTGAAAAAATATAAGTTTTATTATTATGTCGGATTGAACTTTATTTTGACAATTATTGCCGGTCCTGCCCAATTAACGGCTGAACCACCAGACATAGATCAGTGGTTTCATAAAGCAGTTATTCTGAAAACATATAAACAGTCTTATGATTGGCACATTCCCTGGGAAAAAGGTGAAATTACCACACAAACCGGTATGGCAATGGTTGTCCATTTGCCTGAACCACCAAATAGCCCGGCTTCTGAAAATGCTTCAAGAAAAAACCTTTACCTTTTGACAACCACGGAAATGGTTGCTGACGCAACTCTAATTGAGGCCACACTTAAAGATATAAGAACCCCATTTCAAGCTGAACTCATGCTGATGGACTATGCGGCAAACCTGGCTCTGCTTCATATTGAAAAAGAAAAATTCTGGGATGATCTCAAACCTGTACAATTTTATCCTGTTAAAGAAACTTCTAATTCTGATACAAAATCAGTTAAATCACTGACAATTAAATCTCTTGATGAATGGGAGTTTGAGTCCGGAACAATAGAAAGAATGGCAGTAGGATACCGTGAAAAGAGTGACGCCTTTTTTCCAGTGCTGAAACTCAGCGGCCTGTCAAAAAGTGAGCACGGATATCCAGTTCTACAGGACAACAAAACTGTCGGCATGATTATAGACTCAGGTGGTGTTGAAGGGGTAAAAGCTATTCCTGCCGGAATGCTGCTTGAATTTTTACTGCACGCAGGTAGTGATCTGTACCAAAGTTTATCGCACCGTGGTTTTAGATGGAAACGTCTTCCCCAGAGAAGCATGGCAGATTATTACGGAATTCCTCTTGATAAATCCGGAATTTGGATCAGTCAGGTTTTACCATACGGAACAGGATCTGATGTTTTACAACATGGAGATTATTTAACAAAAATAGGCAGGTGGGAACTTTCACACGATGGGAAAATCATGCATCCTAAATGGGGACTTTCACTGTTTGATTTGCTTTTCCTGGATCAATTGAAAGTTGGTGATTCGGTGGAACTTAGTGTAATCCGTGATCGAAAACTAATAGCCAGTCAAACAAAAATTGCAACCTATGAAAATGATAGACGTCTTATACCTTTGAAAAGTGTAGGGCATTCCCCAAGGTATATCATACAAGGAGGATTGTTATTTCAGGAATTGACCATGAACTACCTCTCAATGTGGGGCAAGAACTGGAAATCAAGGGCGCCTTTACGACTTCGTATGTACTTAGAGCAGAACAATTCTGTTTTGATTCAAAGCGAAGAAAAATCCACAGAATTAACATCCGTAAAGTCAAACATGTCTAAGAAACAACCTCATGTTGTTTTGGTGACACAAGTAATTCCTGATGAACTGAATATAGGATACCAAAAACTTTCAAATGCCATTGTAATGAAGGTCAATGGACGGTCTATACAAAGTTTGGATGATGTTTCAGAAGCATTTGCAAACCCGAAATCTGAATTTCATAAAATTGATTTTATTCCCGGCTCAGAACGCATGAGTGTAGTAATGCCTGTTAATAAACTGGAAGAATCCAATCAAAGAATAAAAGCCAATTATCGTATTCCGGAGCTGTACTCTCTTTAAATACCACAAAATAATCTGTACAGGAATAGTAAATAAATACAACATAGAAAAATGGTAAAGTGAAAATATTTTCAAATGATCATGAAAATCTAAATTCATATCTCAGCTCTGCCAGCAAGTGGATCGAAGAAGAAACTCTGCGATATATTCCGGATGGTGAACCAAAGGAGTATCTTTATGATTTGATGCGAGATTATCCTCAAAGGGGAGGAAAAAGATTTCGTCCAGCACTGGTTTTGCTTAGCTGTGAATTATTTGGTGGAGATCCACAGAAGGCTTTAACTTCTGCCATCGCCTTTGAGTTATTTCATAATTTTGCCCTTGTTCATGATGATATCGAGGATGAATCTTTACTCAGGCGTGGAGAAGCTACATTGCATCGCAAACACGGAACAGCCCTGGCTATAAACGCTGGTGACGCATTGATGTGCATTGTTCATGAAATTCTGCTGGACAATTATTCAATATTAGACAGCAATCTGGCTTTGCATATCCATAAATATTTGAACAATGTCATGCAGTCAACTTTTGAGGGGCAGGCTCTTGATATCGGCTGGGTAGTAAATCAGAAATTCCCAGACAGGAATGAGTACCGAAAAATGATTATCAGAAAAACAGGTTGGTATTCTGGACGAGGACCATGTCAGTGTGGAGCAATGATTGCGGGTGCTTCCGAGTCAGATTTGGAAAATATTGGCAGTTTTGGTGAAGCTATAGGGATTGGTTTTCAGGTGCGTGATGATTTGCTGAATTTGATTGAAGAAAGTGAAACTGAAGCTCCGCTAGCAGGTTCGGGTGGTTACGGAAAAGAACGTGGCGGTGACATTGCCGAAGGCAAGCGTACACTAATTACAATTGAATTACTTGAGAGGCTTGTTGAAAAAGACTCAACAAGAGCAAGAAGTATTCTATTACAATCTCGTGAAAAGGTTTCAAAATCTGATATAGACTGGTGTATTGATCAAGCTGAAATCACTGGTGCTCTGGATGCTGCTTCTAAATACTGTCATGAACAGGTTGAATCAGCATCTTCTGAGTTAAGAAAACTTCCTGATAATTCTTGTAGAACAAAGTTAGCAGAAATTGTCAACTATTTGACACTAGACCGTAAAGCATAAAAACGCTAAAAAATAAATCGACATCATATAAGGATAATGTTAGTATGAAATGTTAACTATCAAACAAACATTAAGTTTATCTTAATATATTATCCCCCGTGATTCAGAAAGAAGAAAAGTTGTTTAATATGTTAGCTGAACCAATCAAAAACAAAGGATATGAACTTTTTGATATTGAATTTAAACGGCAAAACTCACAGCAAATAATCCAGTTATATATTGACAGCCCAAATGGAATCGGAATTGAAGATTGTGTAACAGTAAATCAAGTCGCACAAGAGATACTGGAAGACACTGATCCAAATTTTGAAGATTTCACATTGGAAGTCTCTTCACCAGGAATTTTCAGAAAACTTAAAACACCTGAACATTTTAAATCTTCCACAGGAAAACGTGTCAAAGTACATTTGCAGGAAAAAATATATGGAATCAGCAATGCAACAGGCGATTTACAAGAATGTACTACTGAGAAAATTTGCATCAAACTGGAGTCAGATGGTTCAAATTTAACAATTCCATTTTCACTAATAGCTAAAGCCAATCTTGCACCAATATTAAAATTCTAAAGATATAATTTTTGAAAGCAAAACTATAAATAGAAGGTAAATTTTGAAAGAAAATTTGTATGAAATAATCAAGGACTTCTCAAAAGAGAAGGGCTTAGACCACGAGGTAGTGAAAAAGCTTGTAGAACAGTCTCTTATACAGGCTGCTCAACGTAAACTTCCCTATCGTGAGATTGAAGGTCAAATAAACGAGAAAACCGGCAATATAAACTTATACCATTTTAAAGAAGTAGTTGATCTGGTGGAAGATCCGAACAATGAAATTTCGGTGGAGGATGTATTCGAAATAGACCCTGATGCAGGAATTGGTGATGAGGTTGAATATGAAATCAGTGATCGGGAATTTCAGCGAATTGCTCATTCAACACGACCTATTATTTTCGGCAGTTTAAAAGAGGCGGAACGTCAAATGGTCGTTTCCACTTTCACAGAAAAAATTGGAGACGTATTAACCGGTACAGTCTTGCGAGTCGAACCCAACGGTCGTGTAGCATTGAGTTTTCAAAATAAAGTTGAAGCATACTTGTTCCGCAGAGAACAAATTTACGGTGAAAACTTTACATTTGGTGATCATGTCAGAGTGTTGCTGCTGGATGTTAATGACAACCCACACAAAGATTCTCAACTGACAATATCAAGGACCCATCCCGGATTGCTGATAAAGTTGTTCGAAATGGAAGTCCCGGAAATTTATGACGGAATAGTTAAAATAGTCAGTGCTTCAAGAGAACCAGGTCGAAGGGCAAAAATTTCAGTATATTCCACAGATGAAGAGGTCGATCCCGTAGGTTCATGTGTGGGAATGCGTGGAAGCAGAGTACAGACCATTGTCAATGATTTGCATGGAGAAAAAATTGATATTGTGCGCTGGAGCGAAGATATTGATGTTTATACCTGCAATGCACTTGCACCTGCAGAAATTGACAGTCTTGAAATTGATGAAGAAGCACAACAAATTGATGTTGTAGTTGCTCCAAATCAACTTTCATTAGCAATCGGACACAAAGGGCAAAATGTACGTCTGGCCTCAAAATTGATCGGTTACAAAATCAACATTGTTGCATCTGAAGAAGAAGACCTTTCTATTGATGAGCAGCTGGAAAAAGAGTTTGCAAAATCAAAGGATAATGGAGAAGAGAATGCAGAAGTTACAGAGAACCTGTCAGAAGACAGTAATAGTGAATCAGCTGAAATTACAGCTGAAATTGAGCAACATGATAATATTCTGGATGCATCCTCTGAAACAGCTGAAGAAACAGTAGTTGAAGGTGAGAAAGAGGAACCGGCAACATTAAAAGAAGATCTTGTTGCAGAAAATATTCCGGCTGAAGAAACGAATGAAATCATTGATGCTGATGAAACATCTGCATCAGACAATGAAACAGAGTCTAATGCTAATAATAAGACTGAGACTGAGACTGAGAATGAAACAGAAGTAGAAACAGAAACAACAGGTACAGCCTGATAAAACCTGCTGACAAATCATTCTTGTAAATTCGTTTAAACATCAATTGTAACCACATGTCTGAAGTAAGAGTATTTGAACTGGCAAAAGAATTAAAAATGCCTGCAAAGCAGTTGCTCACCAAAATGCGCAAAGCAGGAATTCCTGTTACAGGGAATTTCTCTGAAATGTCTGTTGAGCAAGCCGAGATAGTCAGGAAAATGGCTAAGAGTACTACAGGCATAGTTTTACCAGAGTCTGTAAAAAGATCCGGTCTGCGTCCGGTCAAACCCACTGAAAAAACAATTGAAGCAACTGATGATTCTAAAAAGAGAAAAATTTCAAAAACAGCAAAAATTGTCACAATCTCCACCAAATCTAAATTAGATGAGGATGAGGTTGAAGAATCACCAAAAAGGAGAGTACGCAGGAAACTAAAAGATAGTCCCTCAATAAATGATGCTGAATTGAGTACTGAATCAAAAAACAAACTTGATTCAGAAGCAATTGAGACTGAAACCAAGGAAGCAGAAACATCCCCACAAATATCATCAGTAGAAGATAAGAAATCAAAAAAGGATGAAACTGCCCAAGTTATACTACACGACGAAAACACTTTATCAGGGGCTGAAAAACTCAGTGATGACAGTGTAAAAGAGTTACATGTTGAAAAAATTTCCCCTTCCAAAGCATCTGAAGATAATACAAATTACAAAGCTGCTGAAGCAGGTACAGATTCAGATGATTCGGCTCTCATCAAGACAGTTAAAAAATCAAAGAAAACCAAATATATCTTTAAGCACACTCAAACAGATGGAGAAGATGTACCGGCAAAAAGGAAGAATTTTCGTCGACCAGAGTCAGATATAAAACGCAGAGGCGGAGGAGGACAAAGAGATTATTATAATATTCGTGAGAGAAGACCACGCCGTCAAAGGAAAGCTGTCACTAAGGATCAGGTTTTAGCAAAAGGGTTGGAAAAAACACCAGAAACCGCAGCACCAAAGCATGTATTCAATCCAAGGAAAAAAAACATCCGTATAGGCAATCAGGTTGGTGTTGCTGAACTGGCAGGACTGATAGGGATTAAAGTACCTGAAATCTTAAAGAAACTTATGTCCTTAGGCATAATGGCAACTATTAACCAAACAATATCTGGTGATACTGCAGAACTGATTGCTGCAGATTTCGATGTAACAGTTGAAGTTGAAACATTCGAATTATCTGATCTGCTTAAAGAAGAAGAACTGGATGTTTCCCAACTTGAAGAACGTGCGCCAATTGTAACAATAATGGGACATGTAGATCATGGTAAAACGTCTCTTCTTGACAAAATTCGTGAAACTCGTATTGCTTCCGGAGAGGCAGGTGGCATAACACAGCACATTGGCGCATATCATCTGAAGGTCGGTGGAAATAGAATCACTTTTCTGGACACACCTGGCCATGAAGCTTTTACATCAATGCGTGCAAGAGGTGCGAACATAACAGACATAGTAATTCTGGTTGTTGCAGCAGATGATAAAGTCCAACCTCAAACAATTGAAGCAATCCAGCATGCTCGCGCAGCAGACGTACCAATCATTGTTGCTGTAAACAAAGTTGACCGCCCGGAAGCTGATCCAACAAGAATCCAACAGGAACTGCTTAGCCACGAACTGATACCGGAAGATTTGGGAGGAAATACCATTTTCGTCAAAGTTTCCGCAAAAACAGGCGAAGGAATTGATGAACTGCTGGAAATGATACATTTACAGGCAGAGATACTGGAACTCAAATCAACACCCAAGGGGATGGCACGTGGAACCATCATTGAATCACGCGTGCGTAAAGGACAAGGTCCCGTTGGTACTGTTTTAGTTCAACGAGGAACAATAAAGATTGGCGATTATTTTGTAATGGGCAGCATCCATGGACGAATCAGGGCAATGTTCAATGAAAGCGGAAGCAAAATGGATGAAGCAGGACCATCAATTCCTGTTGAAATATCCGGATTAAGCAACGTACCTGAAGTAGGAGAATTGTTTGTTGTTCTTGAAGATGAAAAGAATGCACGTCTAATTGCAGAGGAACAAGAATATAAATTAAGAGCTGAAACTATCAGAGAACATCAAAAAACAAGTCTGGATAATCTTTTCAACAAAATTGAAGAAGGTGAGGCTACAGAACTACGGCTTATATTAAAAGGGGATGTACAGGGTTCAGTTGAGGCTCTCAGAACCTCAATAGAACAAATAGGCGATGAACGGATTTCTCCGCGATTTCTGCTGTGTTCAGTAGGCAATGTCACAGAAACTGATATTACTTTAGCTTCCGCATCAGATGCGATTATTGTTGGCTTCAACGTACAGATGGATGCAAAAGCCAGAGAGATACGTGCAAATGAAGGAGTTGATGTACGGCTTTATGATGTTATTTACAACGCATTGGATGATATCAAGGCAGCAATGGAAGGTCTCCTTAAACCAGAAATGCGTGAAGAAATTATTGGACATTTGGAAATTAGACAGGTCTTCTCTTCCGGAAAGAATGGTATTGTAGTTGGAGGACTTGTCACAGACGGTAAGATGTCCCGGAATAGTATGATTCGTGTGCTTCGAGATGAAAAAAACATTTTCGAGGGTTCAATTATTTCCTTAAAACGCTTTAAAGATGATGTACAGGAAGTATCACAAAATTATGAGTGCGGCATGATTTTGGATTTTGCGGAAATTGAAAATGGCGACATAATTGAAGCCTTTGAGCAAATTGAGGAGAGCGCACGGTTATAAAAAAGATGAACAAAGCAGGAAAAAGTAATCTGAGTACTTTGGTACATCGTCGCCTATCAGAAGTACTGCTATTTGAAAGTAATGATCCCCGTTTCAGAAATGTTACAATAAGCCGAGTAGAGGCATCGGCAAATTTGAGCTTCGCGAAAGTCTATGTTTCTATTTTCCCTCCAGAAGGACACGAGGAGCTCATCAAATCATTAAATCATGCATCAGGGTTTTTCAGTCGACAACTTGGACAGATTCTAAAAACTCGTAATACACCTCAGTTACTCTTTAAATATGATGCCGGATATGACCATAGTGATGAAATTGAAACTTTGTTGAGGGATGTTATTCCAGATGAAACAGATAGCAGTCAAAAAAACCGATTTTAACCATAAATTAACAGGTTCCGTTATACATTCATTTTGGTTTATGGTTAACCTATAAAGGTTTCTTGAAGATCATCAACATTGATAAGCCTAAGGGTTGGACATCTTACGATGTTGTTCATTTTATTAAACGTCAATTTAATGAAAAAAAAGTAGGCCATCTCGGTACTTTAGATCCTCTTGCAACTGGTGTTTTGCCTGTATTCTTAGGTAAAGCAACTCGTCTTATTCCTCTTTTCAATGAATCAGATAAAACTTACCGTGCCGTATGCAAGTTGGGTGAGTCAACCGACACATACGATGCGGAAGGCACTGTAACAAACTGCGGTGATATCAGCTCCTTAAATCCACTGGACATAATAAAAACAGTTAATTCATTTCATGGGAATCAAATACAAAAAACACCTGCATTTTCCGCAGCAAAAGTAAAAGGGGTTCCAGCTTATAAACTGGCCCGGCAAGGCCTGAATGTTCCAGACAAAACAAGGTCTGTGATATTCCATGAATTAGTAGTTGAATCCATTGAACTTCCTTATGTCCAGATTTGGATACATTGCTCGAAAGGCACCTACATAAGGTCTCTGGCAAATGATCTGGGGCAAGTATTGAATGTTGGTGCATACCTGACTTCTCTGGAAAGATTAGCTTGTGGGAAATGGTTCAATAGTGAAAATTCAGTCACAGTTGAGAAACTGAAAATGTTTGACAACGAAAATGAGGTCCCCTGGATTAGTCCTGTCTCTTATACACTTAATAAAACATGGAAGAACTGTTGAACTTACAAATGTGCCCTATGGTGATGATAATGGTGTGAAAGCTGAAAAAACAGATTTTGTTGAAGGTAAATCAGACAAACAAGCCAAAGTTATAGATACTTGCCAAAATTTAGTTGCCATAGGCCGAATTATATGGGAGAATGGCGGAAGTTATTTTAAACCTACAAAAGTTTTCGTTTAGATTATAATAAACTATAAATGCTATCAAAAAAAAGAAAGGTTGAAATCGTAGAAAAGTTCGGTAAAAACATTGCCGATACGGGCTCTACCGAAGTACAGGTCGCATTATTAACTGAGAGGATAAACTCATTGACTGATCATTTACGCAAGCAACCGAAGGATTTTAGTTCCAGACGTGGATTATTAAAACTGGTTGGACAGCGAAGAAATTTCATGAATTATCTCAAAAACAGAAGTAGTGATAGTCATGCATCTGTTTCAAAACAGCTCAAAATACGTATCAAGTGACTCACATTAAGCATCACAGAGGACTTAACCACGGGGGGTGGTCTTCTTTGAGTATGGAATTATTTGGCTGATGCGTCAATATTCCATTTCAATTCCCCCGCATTATGTATTACACATTCTGCATTCCCTTTTCCTGCTTTCCATCAATTGCTTAAAACAAGTATCAAGGATTTTGCAAGAAGCATTATCTCATATATCTGCATAGCCTTCGGCTTTACAGGTACTTGAAGAGAATTAATGCAGAATGTTTCTTATGGTTAAGTGTAGTGAATAATCATCGTAAAATGGCATTGCCACATGTATGAATCGATAGAACGTTGAATATCAGGAGAATAATGAAAACAGTAGAAAGAGAATTTGGACCGGCAACTTTAAAGCTGGAAACAGGAAGAATGGCAAAACAGGCAAATGGGTCTGTTTTAGTAACATATGGTGACACAGTAGTACTTGTTGCTGCAACTGCAGCTAAAGGATCAGGGAGTGGATCAGATTTTTTCCCATTATCCGTGTTTTATGTAGAAAAAGCCTATGCCTCCGGACGAATCCCTGGAGGATTTCTAAAACGAGAAGCACGACTTTCCGATCATGAAACACTAATTTCCCGAATTATTGATCGTCCACTCAGACCAGCATTTGAAGACAATTATTTGGCGGACACATTAATTGTTGCAACCGTTTTGAGTCACGATTTAGTTCATCCATCGGATGTTGCCGCAATGAACGGGGCCTCAGCAGCATTGGCAATTTCAGACATTCCATTTTATAACCCTCTTGGAGGTGTAAGAGTGGGACGTATCGATGGGGAATTTACAATTAACCCAAGTCCGGAATTGCTTGAGAACAGTGACCTCAACATTTTTATGGCAGCATCTAAAGACGCAATACTGATGGTTGAAGGTGAGGCAAATAATGTCAGTGAATCTGTAATGCTGGATGCGCTTTGGTATGGTCATGAGCAAATTCAGCCCATAATTGCCATGCAGGAAGAATTGATGAAAAGTGTTGGCAAGAAAAAACGTGAGGTAGAAGTTCCCGAAGTTGATATTGAACTGAAAAATAAAGTTGAAGCAGTTACACCAGAACGTTTACGACAGGCATTAAGCATAAAAGAAAAGATGGAGCGCTATGAGAGCTTGGCTTCCTTACATGATGAAATGAGTAATGAAATTCTAGGTGAAACTCCTGAAGCTGATGTATCAAAAGAGTTCAGTCAAATATTTTCAGATATTAAAAAAGAGGAAATGCGATCGCGTCTGATTAAAGATAATATTCGCATTGACGGACGAAAACCTGAAGAAATCAGGCCTATCACCTGTGAAACAAAAGTATTGCCGAGGACTCATGGTTCCGCATTATTCACTCGTGGAGAAACACAAGCCCTTGCTGTTACAACATTGGGTGCTCGTGAAGATGAAAAAATGATAGACTCACTGGAAGGTGTTTCTTTCAAAAGATTCATGCTGCACTACAACTTCCCCAGTTTTAGTGTTGGAGAAACTAGTCCTCCACGAGGTCCTGGCCGAAGAGAAATCGGTCACGGGACTCTTGCCGAACGCGGCTTGACCCCAATTGTACCTACTAAAGCAGAATTTCCTTACACAATTCGACTTGTTTCAGAAATACTTGAATCAAACGGATCATCCTCAATGGCTACCGTTTGCGCGGTATCATTGGCAATGATGGATGCCGGAGTGCCGCTCAAAGAAGCCACTGCGGGAATTGCAATGGGATTGATCAGTGACGGAAAAAACCATGTTATTCTTTCAGATATTCTAGGCGATGAAGATCACCTTGGGGACATGGATTTTAAAGTTGTTGGTACTGAAAGTGGTATCACTGCACTACAGATGGATATAAAGATCAAGGGACTCAGTCGTGAAATTGTGGAAAAATCCTTGATGCAGGCACGTGAAGGGCGTTTGCATATCCTGGGAAAAATGGGGGAAGTCCTGAAAGAATCACGTGAAGGATTATCATCATACGCCCCACGATTTATAACGCATAAAATCTCACAAGACAAAATCGGGACTGTAATAGGCCCCGGAGGGAAAATGATCAAAAACATAGTTGATCAAACCGGAGTGAAAATAAATATTGATGATGACGGAATTGTTTCAATAATGTCCCGAAACCATAAAGCTGTTGATGAGGCTTTGGAAATAGTAAAAAATCTGACAAGAACAATTGAAATTGGAGAGACCTATACCGGACCTGTAAAGAAAGTGATGGACTTTGGCGCATTCGTGGAAGTTTTTCCAGGAACAGAAGGACTTGTTCACATCTCAAATTTGGCAGAAGGCAGAGTTGAAAAGGTGACAGATGTTTGCCGAGAAGGTGATGTTGTCACAGTTAAAGCAACCGGTGTTGACAGACGGGGGAAAATACAGCTCAGCATAAAAGACGTTTAAGTCCAAAAAGCTAAGTCAAATCAAATTATTGCACAGAATATAGTGCCTGTTGACATTTATCATTTCAAAATGTCAGCAGGCATTCCCTCCATATTCCTTTCTTCTATAAACAATTTTCACTCTCAGAATTGTTCTAAGATCAATCAGCAATTCTTAAGAATCAGGACAATATAGATTGAATTTGGACTGGTCACAGGATATGTTGAAATGATGTTTCAATCATTTCATCCACCTTTTATTACACTTAATGCATCTAGTCATCACTGATTCTGGTTTGGGAGGTTTATCAGTCTGTGCCAGGTTGATGTATCTCTTAGAGAATCACGCGCAATCCGGACTTTCTAATTTCCCACCTGAAAATATAAAAATCACTTATGTAAACTCTGTGCCGTCTGATGACCGCGGATACAATAGCATGTCCGGAAGGACCGAACAAATTGAGACATTTGATAAAATTATCCGCAACACAACTCGTTTGCTTTCACCCGACAGTATTTTTGTTGCCTGTGGTACACTCTCGGTATTATTGGAACATATGCTTCTTCCTGCGGAAAAAACAGTTAAAATAGAAGGAATTGTACCGCTTGGTGTCAGGATGCTATTGGGAAGCCTGAAAAAAAAACCGCGATCAACTGCTCTGATCTTTGGCACACCGACTACAATAAGTAATAAAACTTTTCAGCAAGAACTTCTCAGGAATGGAATCGCAGAAAAACAAATAATTGCACAATCATGTCCGGATTTGGCAAGTGAAATATCAAATGATCCGGAAGGTATAAAAGTATATGAAAGCATTCAGCACTGGGTTAAAAAAGCCCTGCTGCAGCTGCAACAAAATATCTCAGATCATTTAATAGTATTTCTAGGTTGCACCCATTATAGTTATCGTGAAAATTTGTTCCATCAGGCTTTTATTCAAGAGGGATTCAGCAATATTACTATGCTTAATCCAAATCATGCTGCAGCAGAAAAATTGCAAAAAAGCATAATGGATGCTAAGCAATCTGATCAGTCAAAAAAAAACAAATTTACAGTTGATTTTGTAACTCCTTATGAAATTCCAGAACAGGAAAGAATCACCCTCAAAAATTTGCTGAATCCAATTTCGCCTCAAACAAGTAATGCTTTCCAAAACGCCAGATTATTACCTGATCTTCTTGATGATTGACCCATGACTCCACAAACCCTGTCAAATCATGATTTGATTTCCTGTGTAAAATCATCTCAAATGCTGGACTTTTTGCCTGAATCAAAAGTTTGGTTTACCCATCTCAATCTGCATAAATATCAGGGAAAAAAAATACCGGACAATGACATAATTGCGGAACAGCTAATTTCATATTATGACTTAGCTGATATTCAGCATTTCCTGTTATTGATTGATCATCACCAAATTGAACAATGGACAGAAGAAAATGAACCTGTCTCTTTTCAGGTATTAATAGAGATAGAACTTTGCAACAGAAAAAACGAATTACAAAACAATCTTCTGGAAATGAGGGGATGCGTCTGGAAAAACGTTATTGATCCGGAAACAATTCTGGAAATATTCAAGAATAATCCAAATTCATTACTGGATGCTGTGGCATTAAACAGACAGGCGGTTATTGTTGATTCAAAACAGCCTTTACGTCTTGAAGTGCTTAAAATTCCAAAGCCCTGGGGATACGAAGGCTGGTACACCGGAGTTGAAAAACGTGGTGTGGTAAAAGTTACAGACGATTTCGGGAAAACTGAACTGCCTTGTGCTTTAACTCTTTTTAAAAAACAGATGCTCGCTGGTCATTCTGAATCATTAATCTTGCTCAAAACACTTAATCCTGTTGCTGAGGAAGCAGTTGGAGATTTGTATTTTGAGTTGCACGAAAAAAAATGGGAAGTATATGTGGTTACAGAAATCGATAATACTGCCTGGCCTTCCGGAACAGGAATTATTAAAGCAGGATTATGTCCGGAAAAAATTGAAAAATATCAGCAAAATCATGGTAATGAGTGGACGACAAAGCTGCTTCATGATTTTAAATCAGCAGTCGGAGAATATGAAAAAATACGTCGCCAGATAGATGATTCCCAAGACCAAATCACAAAAGAAATGCTGGCACAGGAGTTGGAATTGAGAGAAAATGCCTCCGATTTTGTTGGCGATTTACCGGTAAAAGTAGGTGAAATTATCAGCTTTCCTGTGCTGCAAATACATTCTTTGCGTCATGGCATAAAAGTTATAGAATTTCAAACACCTCATTACGAACGTCTGATACTGATGTTCGCCCAAAAAGTTCTCACACAAAATCATTGGGACACAGAAGAAGCGATCAACAAAATGCAAGCGGATGTATATCATCCGCCTAAGCTTGAATGTATCCAAAAATCAACAGGCTTGGCAGTGGAGCGATTTAATGAATTCCCGCAATTCGCATTTGACAGAATTTGTCTGGAACCAAATAATTCTTTTAAGGACCAGCTAGACGGTAAATATCATCTGCTAATTGTCATCAGTGGTCAGGCTGAAGTATCACCTTTAAAAGGCAAACCGATTGTACTGAATGCTGAAGAATCTTTGTTTATGCCTGTAGCGATGGGAAGCTATCGACTGGAAAGCACTGGTGAGAGCCAACTGATTTGCTTAAAGGCAGCACCAAAATAAATGATGATCGTTGAAGTTGCTCTCAATTTACCCATGCGAAAGTGCTTTGATTATTGTTGGCCAAAGAAACTTGAAAAGACTCCGGAAGCAGGATTGCAGGTATTAGTTCCATTTGGGAGACAGAAAAAAGGCGGTGTAGTTGTAAGTGTAAAAGAGCATTCGAAATTTCCTGAACTAAAAAATATTGAATCTCTTGTTGATGAGAAACCATTATTTTCTGCAGAAATCCTAAAATTTACCAAGTGGACTTCCGAGTATTATTTTTGCGGATGGGGTGAAGTGCTTAATGCCGCAATCCCCGGCGGACTTTCCCTGCGTCTCTGTACGGCATATTTCCCTCAAACTAACCCTCTCCCTGAACTGGACAAACTAAACAAAAAGCTGACCGCTCTTATCTGCAGTCAGCAATCCTGGACTGAACAGGAATGGCAAAATTGTCGTCCTGATAAAAAAGATCAGCTGATAATGCAGCAATGGATTGAAAAACAGCATATTCACAAAAAGCAGGTTTTAGAGGGTCAAAAAACAAAACCTAAAATGGAGCGCTGGGTAAGACTACTCTCTGATGATAATACAAAAAAAACTGATAATCGAAGAAAAACTAAACGCCAGCAAATATTTGAAATTTTAAACGAAAGTCCTGAAATATGCTGGAGCGATATTCAAAGCAGAATCAACACTCCTGCACAAGCATTAAATAAGCTTAAACATGAAGGTCTGATTGAATTTTTTGAAAAACGTGTTTATCGCCGATTTTTAGATGGAGGACTGCCGGAGATTGAGCCTTTCCTGGAGTTGAATGCTCATCAAAATTCGGTATTTGAAGAGGTTTCACAATCAATAAAAAATGGATTATACCACACTTATTTACTGGAAGGCGTAACAGGAAGTGGAAAAACGGAAATCTATCTTCATGCCGCACAAACAACACGGGCAACAGGAAAATCATGTCTTGTTCTTGTTCCTGAAATATCACTTACACCACAGCTTGTCAACCGTTTTCGCTCTCGTTTCGGAGACCAGGTTGCGGTACTGCATAGTGGCATGGATGATGGTGAGCGGTTTGATGAATGGTCAAGAATACATCAGGGAATGGCATCAATTGTTATTGGAGCACGCAGCGCTGTATTTGCACCCATGAACAATTTAGGACTGATCGTGGTCGATGAAGAACACGATACTTCCTATAAGCAAAGTGAGAGCCCACGCTATCACGGACGTGATGTGGCTATTTATCGCGGATTTATTTCTGGTGCGACTGTTTTGCTTGGTTCCGCGACACCTTCTCTGGAATCCGCAAACAATGTAAATATTGGAAAATATAAACTTTTAAGCCTCCCTTCCCGTATCCATCAAGAATTTTTACCGGATGTCAGGCTCTTGGATATGAAAACTGTTACATGCCAAAAGGGTAGCCCTTATTTTGCCAGTGAATTGGTAGAAGCCCTGCGTCTCAGACTACGAAAAAAAGAACAAAGTATTCTATTTTTGAATCGCCGTGGTTTTGCTCCTTTGGTTTGCTGTCCAAAATGTGAAACTACTACTACCTGTCCAAATTGCAGCTTGAGTATGGTTTACCATCAAGGTGCAAATCAAATACGCTGCCATCAATGTGATTTGGTAAAACCTCTACACCAGATATGTCCGGATTGCGGAAGTGACCAGGAGCCACTGATTATCGGCACAGGAACAGAACAAGTTGAAAAGAATCTAAGAATGTTTTTTCCTGACGCGCGAATTTTAAGAATGGATCGTGACACGTTGCATGGCAAATATGCCCTTTCAAAAATGCATGAGCGAATTCGTAATCATGAGGTGGATATTGTTATCGGCACCCAATTAGTAACCAAAGGCCATGACTTTCCGGAAGTGACTCTGGTCGGTGTAATTTTATCCGATTTGTCGCTGAACATTCCGGATTTCCGAGCAAGTGAAAGGACTTTTCAATTATTGACTCAAGTTGCCGGTCGTGCGGGGAGAGGGCATAAACCTGGAGAGGTACTCATCCAAACACACAACCCTCGTCATCACAGCCTGCTTTGCTCAAAAGAGCACGACACAGTCCGGTTTCGTGAGCTGGAACTTGAACAGCGAAAAAATCTCAGTATGCCACCATTTAATTCATTAACACTGATTTTGTGCAGCAGCCCTCTAGAAGAACGTGCTGAAAAACTAGCAAGAGAAATAGATGAAAAAATCAAAGTGATTATTAAAAATCGCAGACAAACACCAATTGATAAAAACCCTGAACATGCTAGTTTCCTTCATGTTAAGATAATCGGCCCCGTAGAAGCGCCAATGAAAAAATTGCGAAACCGATTTCGCTGGCTGCTACTGCTAAAAGCTGACACTGCAAAACCAATTCTGCATTTATTACCTCAAATTTTTGAAAACCCTCCCAAAACAATGCGTAATGAACTGATACAGATTGATGTGGATCCACACAATTTGATGTAAAAAAGGTTTGGTGATGACAGAAATCAGAGAGGCAGTTAAAGAAGATTTTGACCAGATTTGGAAAATTTTTCACCAAATTGTATCTGCTGGTGAAACCTACCCATATCCAAGGAATACAAGCAAAGAGGAAGCATATCATCTATGGATAACTCTACCGAAAAAAACCTTTGTCTGTGTAGAAAATCAAATTGTGCTTGGAACGTATTACTTGAAACAAAACAATCCCGGTGGGGGAAGCCATGTCTGTAATTGCGGTTATATGGTTGGAAATGAAGCCAGAGGGAAAGGTGTGGGATCAATGATGTGTGAGCATTCTCAAAACATTGCCAGAGAACTTGGCTTTAAAGCAATGCAGTTTAACCTGGTAATATCCAGCAATAAACATGCAATAAGGTTATGGAAAAAACATGGATTTGATACAGTTGGAAAAATCCCTAAAGTATTTGATCATCCAAAAAATGGTTTTGTTGACGCACTGGTGATGTATAAATGGCTTTAAGCTATTAATTGGAATGTACTCTGTCAGATTGATTTAAAATGAGAAACGAATACTACTGATTTTTTCAACTATTCATCAGTGCTCATGCTGTTAGACTAACTTCATTTCCAGCGGTTGAAATGCTTCTTCATAATCCGCTATCAACTTCAACTCTTTCCCTGTCCAATTGTAATTATTCCATTTGATCCGAAAAGTTTTACATAAACATTCAAGCAGCAGCCTGCACAATTCGACTCTGGAATGTTTTGGATAAATCCCAACAGATTCAAGCGAATGTATCTCACGACGCAGGTTTTTCTCACGAGCGTATGGGAATATTTGCATAATCTGGGGAATAGAATCTTTGAGTAAAATAGAACCATGCTGCAAAAACACTCGCGTTGACTGTGCCTTTTTTCGCCGTATAATTCTTACTCGTTGTGCGCTGCCGATTATTTTTCGGCCTTCAATTAAGATTTCATAAGCTGATGGTTCAGCAAAACAAATATGAGGTTCCTGATTTTTCTTCAGTGAGGATTTTTTGTGTAATTCCGGATTCAGCCCCAACTCCTTAAAAAAAAGCATAAATCCATTGGCAAGGTATTGATAATTATCGAGTACACCTCCGGGGAATTGCTTGTCCAGAACTCCTGCAGTTAAAGAATATGTAAGATCAAATCCATGTAAAACTGCTTTTCCACCTGTCATTCTCCGGACAACAGGTATTGCAAGACTCTGACAAGCCTGCAAATCAATTAATGAATCAAGCTGTTCATTTCGACCAAGTGAAAGAGTCAGGCATTCCCAATCATATAGTCTGAAAATCGGCTGTTCATCATGAGAAAAATTGTCCAGCAGTACCTGATCCGCAGCCATATTAAAACTTCCGGAACATGGAACATCTTCGATCAGGCGCCAACTATACATCTTTACAATTGACGAGTCATGACTTTGGATTCAGTAAGCTTGAAAAATCCATACCTCCAGTCATTTTCCCAATTTGCTGGCCAAGCGAATTCTGCATATTCTGCTGACTTTTCCTTAGTCCTTCATTGACAGCAGAAAGGATCAAATCCTGGAGTGTTTCAATATCATCCACATCAACAACTTCAGGATCAATTTCTATACTTTTTGCTTCCTGTTTTCCATTGAAAGTCATCTTAACCATCTCACCGCCAACAGAGACATCAAAAGTCTGTTTAGCCAGTTCTTCCTGCTGCTGTTTCATTGTTTCAGAAAGTTCCTGCGCCTTTTTCATAATTTCATTCATATCAATCATTTCGTACTCCGTTTTAATTGTTCACATTATTTAATCAAGCAAATTATTTTGATTTCCTCAAGCATCTGATAGTTCAATACTTGTTATTTTACTGTTTTTAAATACAGAAAGAATATCTTGTACTAATGGAAATTCCATGGCATTTTTGCGCTTTTCTTCTTTCTCATGCTCTAAAAGAATTTGTTCATATTCAGCAATTGTGTGCCGCGATGTCTCAGCGATAGTATCCTCACATTTAATTGTGACAGAATGTCCTGTAATTTCTGATACAGCTTTTTCCAATAACTCTATGTGTTGCTGAGTCAGCATTTTCGCGTAGTTTTCACTTTTAAAAACCAGTTTCAAATCGGAACCATCCAATTTCTGTGGGACAGCATTTCTCACATAACTTGCCAGTATTGACGAATATTTTTGAACCGCCTCGGAAAACTGATACCATTCCTCCGGAGGTTTTTCACTTAACTGTGCTGTATTTTGTAATGCGTCCGAACTCCTCTTTTCTTCGGTTGGGGAATACGAACTCTCCGTATCACCTTCTATTTGCTGATGAGAATCTTCAGCAACTTTGTCATCTGCCTGAGGAGCCGGTGGTTCCATCACATTAACCATTTCCTGATCAACTTGTGAATCGTTTAGTTGCTCCGGATTATAATCACTTAATTCCGCAATCTGCGGTTCGGAAACATTAAAATCCGTTGCGCCCTGTATTTCTCCAGCAGATTCTTTCTTCCCTGACTGCAACAAGTTTTTGATCATTGATGCGTCAGCTTGAGGTGTGTTTACTGATGGTTCATCTGTAGATATTTGCTGCTGTAATGATTCTGAATTTGCCTTTTCATTTTCTGTCTGATCCGTTTTATCCTTTTTTTCTGCTTCTGACCGCGGTGTAAACCTGTCGGCAACTGGTTTACCTCCGCGTATGTTCTGTATTTCTCTGATCATCTCCGGAAGTCCTACCAGAGGTACAATTGAGGCTATTTGCAAAATAGCCATTTCAAAACATATTTTGGTATGCGCGCTGCGTTTCATCTGCTCTTCAAGATCAAGCAACACATGAAAAATCTGTTGCAATTCATCTGCACTTACTAATTTTCCCAAAGAAGCAAATGCCTCCAGATCATCAGAGGAAAGTTCCTGAAACAACGCTGGATTTGTTCCAAGCGTCCGCACAAGTGAAACAGTTTTAATTGTTTGCAATAAATCTGACAAAATATCATGTACATCATGTCCATGTTCCTGAAGTTTTTGAAAATATTGCAGAGCCTCAGCAGCATTTTTTTTCAGAATTGCCTCTATGAAGGCAAAGCGGGACTCACTATCTAAAATCCCAAGAATCTGGGCTACTTTCTGGTCAGTGGCAGATGTACCGGTAAAACTGAGAATTTGATCAATTGCAGTAAGCGCGTCCCTCATTCCTCCGACAGAGTTACGTGCAATCATTTCCAGAGCCTTTCTTGAGAGCTCCAGACTTTCATCCGCCACAACTTTCTCCAGAAAATCTGCCATTTTTTTTATCGGTATTCGTAAAAAATCATAGCGCTGACAACGAGAAATAATGGTCGCGGGAACTTTATAGGGATCGGTGGTTGCGAAGATAAATTTAACGTGTGCAGGCGGTTCCTCCAGAGTTTTTAAGAGCGCGTTAAAAGACTCAAGGGTCAGCATGTGTGCTTCATCAATTATGTAAACTTTATAACGGCATCTTGCCGGCACATAATTCACATTTTCTCGCAGTTCGCGTATATTTTCTATCCCACGGTTGGACGCGGCATCAATTTCATACACGTCAGGAGACGCGTTCTGATTGATCTCAAGGCAGTTTTCACAAGTATTACACGGATCCCCATTGTCAGGATTTAGGCAATTTAGTGCACGTGTCAATATCCTTGCCGCACTGGTTTTGCCAACTCCACGTGATCCTGCGAACAAAAAAGCATGAGCCACTCTGTCAGAGATTACTGCGTTGCGCAGGGTTTGAGCTGCTGTTTCCTGACCAATCAGATCGTCAAAGCGTGAGGGTCGCAGCTTTCGCGCAAGAACTACATAAGACATGAAGGGAATCCCTTTTTTTAGAAGAGTGGCTGAGGAATGCGGCACATCTCCGAAATCTTAGTGCTGCTTCCGCTAGGATCTGACACGGTTCGAAATTTTCGATTGCGCACCCCCAGCCATAAGAAGTGTTTTGCAGTAACAATCTCAGCATGTGTCAGGAAAGAACTAAATTCTAATGTATTTCTTGTATATTGGCAATTTGTTTTTCAGCTATTAAAACTATCATCCAACTCATTTCAGCAAATTGTATCCAAATATCGATCACAGATTAATTTTATCAGTACTGATTATTCACAAATTTTGCAAATATTGTTAAAATGTGTTTCCGAATAACTATTTTTTTCTACCTGTTTGTTGGAGTTAGTAATGGCTAAATGGTTGATGGTATCAGATGTAGTTCAATTGCTGCATGTTCCGGAGGCAACCATTTATCGCTGGATACGCCAGGGGGACATCCCTTGTATCGTTCGCCGTGGGAAATATTACTTCAAACAGTCCACTCTTTTTTCCTGGGCAGAATCAAAGCACATCCACCTTGAAGAACATTTACTTAATAAGCAAAAGAGAAAACAGGATGTTAAAACCTCACAGTTCCTGCTGGTGGAAGCTCTCAAGGCAGGAAAAGTTTTTCATGATGTTCCTGCCGATTCTATTGAAATACTGTTTCAGGAAGTTTCTTCCCGCATGGAATTGTCTCGTTCTGTTTCAGACTCATTAGCCGAACAACTGCTGCAACGAGAAAAAATTTCTTCTACCGGAATTGGCAACGGTTTTGCTATACCTCATCCAAAAACACCTCTGGGTCAGCAAATAACGCAATCAATGGTTGGAGCATTTTTTTTGCGGACTCCATTGGATTTTAAAGCTCCGGACGGGCTGCCTGTCTTTACGGCATTTGTGCTTTTGAGCACAGATTCCCATCATCACCTGCTGTTGCTTTCTCAACTGGCTCGTTTGCTTGGCAATTCAAAACTGAATGAATTACTCAACAACTCACCTTCATTAGAAATTTTAGTTGAACAATTTGAAAAAACTCTGGCAGAAACAGCTTAAGCTTTTCCTTCCAAAAAGTTTTGCTGGATCTGACACTGATCTGCTGTCACGCTTCCAGGCAGTCTCAGCGAGAGAATCTCTGGTAATGATGACTGCGGCTCTTGTTATCGGCCTGATCTGTGGTATTTTCGCGGTTGCACTTAACTGGAGTGTCCATTCATTAAGACTGTTTATCACAGAATTAGAATTAGGTTGGCGTGCTATTTTTTTCCCTGCTTTAGGGGCAGGCATTGCGGTTTTTTTGGTGCGCTCAATAATACGTGATTCTGCAGCTCATGGTGTTTCTGATGTGATCAAGGCAATTGCAATGGGTTCAGAAACTTTGAAGAGACGCATGATTCATTCACGTTTCATCGGCAGTTTACTGACAGTAGGCAGTGGAGGATCAACAGGCTTGGAGGGTCCTATTGTGAGTATCGGCGGCGCCATTGGTTCAGCCCTTGGGCGATATATAGACATGAATGAGCGTCACAAAAAACTGCTTGTGGGTTATGGTGCAGCAGGCGCGGTTGCGGGTATTTTTAATGCGCCGCTTACGGGATTAATTTTTTCATTGGAAATAATAATTGGTGAATGGACATATTTAACCATTTTGCCTACTATCATTGCCGCAGTTTCAGCGACAGAAATCAGCCGCTTTTTAATGGGAAATAAAATCGCCTTTTATCAGGAAATTGCCGGTTTTTCCATCACCTCCCTGCTTGCCTGCTTTGTTCTTGGCGCCTTAACAGGAGTTATCTCAATTTTGTTTGCAAGGAGCCTTCAATTCTGGGAAAAAACTTTTTCAAAAATATCTCATATTTTTTGGATACGAGCGGCAATCGGCGGTTTAGCCGTTGGTACAATTGGATTTTTTATGCCGGAAGTTTTGTCTGAAGGATATGCAACCACACAGTCATTTCTAACTGACATCATTCGGCCGGAACTGGGCTTTGTACTGTTGTTTGTGCTGCTCAAGTTCCTTGCCTGTGGTATTACTCTGGGCAGCGGCGGAATAGGAGGTGTGTTTGCGCCAAGCCTTGTGATTGGAAGCGGTGTAGGTTTGGCTTTTGGCATGATATTGCATTTGCTGCCGCTGGATGGTGTCGCAGAGGATGCTGCTTTTGCTTTGGCAGGCATGGCTGGAATGGTCGCGGGAGTCATGCATGGCCCATTGACCGGTATATTTCTGGTTATGGAATCAACACGTGGATATTCAATGATTTTACCGCTAATGCTGACTGCCAGCAGCGCCATGGTTATAAGTTCATTTTTTGAAAAAGGATCTGTTTACACACAGGCTTTGATTAAACAGGGAAGTTTAATCCGGCGTGGTACGGATAGATACCTGCTGCATCATCTGAATATTGTGGACATACTGGATAAAGATTTCATCACAATTCGTGAAGATTTGCTTCTCAAGGATTTTGTTGACGAATTTAAGAAATCACATCGCAACTATTTCCCTGTGCTGAACAATGAGCAGCAATGTGTTGGAGTAGTATTTCTTGATGACATACGTCCTCACCTTTTTGACACAAGTTTGTACGAACTGGTCACGATGGGCTCTGTCATGCGATCATTGCCTGTGATAAATCTTCATGAGCCGATCAGTGCGGCATTAAACAAGTTTGAAACTTCTAAAGCCTGGTCATTACCTGTTGTGGAGGGAGAAAAATTTTTAGGAATGCTTTCCAAGTCAACACTCTTTGATCATTACAGAAGGGAGTTGCAAATTCAGGAAATTTAAAAAAAATTCATGAATCACTTGAAATTTTTTCCTGTTAACCTAACTTTACATAACCCTGTTTGTTTTCATAGAAGAATTGGGATTGATACATATCTATAGTACAACTTATAATTTTCAACCCTAAACCGAGTTTAAAGGGAGTTATGAACAAATCAGAATTGATCGAAGAACTGGCGGAACGTACCGGTCATAGCCCGAAGTTAACGGACAAGATTGTGCGCATCTTTTTTGACCGCATCAAATATGCTCTCAAAGTCAATGATAAAGTGGAAATCCGAGGATTTGGTTCTTTTAATTTGAAGAAATATAAGGGTTACACCGGAAGGAATCCTAAAACTGGAGAAACAGTGGAAGTAAATCAAAAACAACTTCCTGTGTTCCGGACCGGCAAAGATTTACGCATCCGTGTAAATAAGTAACACGGGGAAATCAGGAATCCTGATCAGAATCTTCTGTCGGCTGATCCAGTAAATCAGAGAATCTTTGTGGAGGTTCAATAATCTCTGTGATCTGAACTGCGTTCTTTCCTTTGTAAGCACCTTGAGTAGCCAGATATTTTAGTTTGTCCTGTACAAGCACCTTTAGAGGTTTTTCCTGATCCTGATCAAGTAGTATTCGATCACCTGATTTCAAGCTTAGAAAATGCCGAAGTGTCATGCGGGCTTCTCCAAGAGCAACTTTGACATTAATTTTTGAGTTGCGCAGATTTTCCTCAAGTCGACTAACATTGATGGCATTTACCTCCTCATCATAACTTGATTTTCCTGCCTCAAGTCTTGTGCGTACAGGATCGAGCATTGAATAAGGAAGACAAAAACTCATTGTATAAGGGACACGGTTGATTTCAACATCAAATGTTGTACTTGCCACCACTTCTTCCTGTGGAACAATGGCCGTAAATTTCGGATTGACCTCAATACGTTCAAAATATGGTTCCAGGGGAGTCAATCTTTTCCAGGCTTTACCGAGATCATCGAGTGCGCTGTACACAACTTTGGTAAGCATCCTTATTTCAATACCTGTAAATTCACGTTTCGGAGGTGGATTTTCAAACCAGCCGTTTCCCCCAAATAACAGATCGATCAGGATGTGAACCAGATGATGTTCAAAAACAAACAAGGAATGTCCCTGCAGAGGATTCATTCCAAAAATTGTCATTGAAGCCGGAGTTGAAATTGCTTCAAGATAATCCCGGAAACTGACCAACTCAGTCGCACGTCTTGTAATGGTTACATGGCGTCTGACATGATGTGAAAAAGTCTGTCCAAAAGTTCGAGCAAAGCGGTCATACACAGCTTCCAGCCCGGGCATTCGTCCGCGAATAACAGGTGCTTGATGCCCCAGCTCGTATGGCAAAACAGCCGTTTCATCGTTTTCATAGAGGTTCAGTCTGTTGTCTTGATCATTCGAAATGCGTTTCAAAATCGTATCCAATTCATTATTTGTCTGAATCATAATTATTGAGTTAATGCTGTGAAATTAGGTGTACTTGTTTACATTGAAAACGATCAGGAGCAAGTGCTGATGATCCACCGTGACAAGCAGGATGAACATCAGGGGCTCTGGTTAGCCCCTGGCGGAAAAGTTGAACCAAATGAAGCTCCTTATGAAACCGCAATCAGGGAAATGCTGGAAGAAACTGGTCTGCAAATAAAGGACCATGAACTGAAGGCTGTACTTTCTTTTCCTGACAATGGTGACTCACCATTTGGTGATGAGTGGCATGTCTTTGTTTTTTACTCAACCAGCTTTTCCGGAACACTATCAGCACACTGTCCTGAAGGAAAACTTGAATGGGTTCCAAAAAACTCACTGACTGAGCTGGCAACATGGGAAGGCGACAGGTTATTTACTCCAATGATTTTTAAGTCCGGATGTTTTTCAGCAAAGTTTCTTTATTCCGGTGAATCACTACTTGACCACACGTTTTTTGAAAATACTGAATAAAATTAAATTATTCATAATAGAAATTACTGAAATGATCCGTACACAATTTCTTTTTTACTTCCTCGTTTTAATTATGATTATACTCCTTTCCGCCTGCAAAGTTCAGGTACGTTATCCTTCAGAATTCCCCTCAAAAACAGTCATCACAAATGAAGAGATATTTTGGTTTTGGGGGCTGGTTGGTGAAAAAAAATACGAAGTTTATGATCTCTGTCCTCAAGGCCGAGTTTACGAAGTTCGAGTGTACAACACAATGATGCAAAGCACTTACACAGCTTTATCACTTGGAATCTTTAGTCCCCGCACAGTCACCATCGTCTGTTCAATTCGAGGTGAATAAACTACTGTAAAACTGAGACCCCACGAATTATACTTTAGTTTTTTCAGTTATTCCCTTCAATTCAATATATTCCTATCCTCCTGGATTTATTGTTTTCTCAATGCTGCATCAGGAACTAAAAGCAGTAGTATAGTATACTATTTCCAGATCATGACATGAATTATCATAAGCATAACTTATCAAACTTATAAAAACTGATTACTGTTTTTATATTGCAAATTCTTATAAAATGAAGCATTAAAGTAATGGATCGTCTCAATATAAAATCCTGAGAAATGACTGAAATTCAAAGTTATATCATTTAATAATCTTCATCAATCCCTTCTTTACACTAAATCCAGATCATCATTCATCTTTCCTGTAGAAATTAAATTCCTCTTATGAAATCTCATTTTCGGGCAGTCATCATCGGCGGTGGAGTGGTGGGCTGCAGTGTAATGTATCACCTGACCAAACTGGGCTGGAAAGACCTGGTGCTTCTGGAGCGTTCTGAATTAACAAGCGGTTCAACATGGCATGCCGCGGGCGGAATGCACACTATAAACGGCGACCCAAATGTAGCAACACTGCAGTTGTACACCATAAATATTTACAAGGAAATTGAAGAAATTTCAGGACAGGACATTGGTATGCACATGACCGGCGGTATCATGCTGGCAGCAACACAGGAACGTTTTGACTGGCTTAAAAGCATGCATGCCAAGGGTAAATATCTAGGCATGGAAACAGAAATTATCAGTCCCATAGAAGCAGCCGAAATAATGCCCTTGATCAATCCGGATCATTTTGTGGGAGCAATGCACGATGTAAATGAAGGTCATCTGGATCCAAGCGGAACAACATGGGCTTATGCCAAAGCCGCGAAAAAACAGGGCGCTGAAATACATGAACAAACAAAAGTAACTAAAATCCAAGTGGATCAGCAGGGAGGCTGGCTTGTAACCATGGAATCAGGAAGCTCCGGACAAAAACACGAAATTCATGCTGAACATGTGGTCAATGCCGGAGGACTATGGGCACGTGAAGTTGGGCGAATGGTCGGTCTGGAGTTGCCTGTTCTGGCAATGGAACACATGTACTTGATGACTGAAGATATGCCGGAGGTGATTGATTTTAATCAGCAAAATGGGCACGAGATTCCTCATGCCGTGGATTTTGACGGTGAACTATATCTGCGTCAGGAACAAAACGGGATGCTGATGGGAACTTATGAATATGCCTGTAAACCATGGTCACCCAAAGAAACTCCGTGGGATTTCGGACTGGATTTACTGCCTCCGGATTTGGAACGCATTGCACCTTCGCTTGAAGTGGGTTTCCAGCATTTTCCCGCGTTTGAAAATGCCGGAATAAAAAAAGTGATAAACGGCCCTTTCACTTTTGCTCCGGACGGGAATCCTCTGATAGGGCCAGTTCGAGGACTTCCGGGATTCTGGTGCGCGTGTGGTGTGATGGCCGGATTCAGCCAGGGTGGCGGTGTAGGTCTGGCACTGGCCAACTGGATGATCGAAGGCGATCCGGGATTTGATGTTTGGGGAATGGATGTCAGCCGTTTTGGTGATTGGGCAACGTTATCTTACACAAATGCCAAAGTACGGGAAAACTACTCCCGTCGCTTTTCTATACGCTTTCCCAATGAAGAACTTACAGCCGGAAGACCGCTTCGGACAACTCCTGTTTATGACCGCATGATGGCGGAAGGCGCGCAAATGGGTGAAGCTTTCGGTTTGGAAGTGCCGCTGTGGTTTGCTCCCGAAGGTGTGCAGGAAGAGTTTTCATGGCGTCGCTCCACTGATTTTGCACATGTTTCAGAGGAAGTACGTGCTGTACGTGAAAGTGTCGGATTAATGGAAATATCCGGTTTTGCTAAATATTCAGTTGTCGGAGAGGGAGCTCATGACTGGCTAGACTATCTGCTGGCATGCCGTATTCCAAAACCTGGACGAATGACACTTGCTCCCATGCTTAACCAGAATGGCAAACTGATTGGAGATTTTACCCTCACAAATCTTGGTCCAGGAAAGTCCGGAGAAAGTGATGAATTTTTTATTGCAGGATCAGGAATTGCTGAGGAATTTCATTTACGCTGGTTTGAGGAACATCTTCCCCAAAATGATCCTAATAAAGATGCCGCAAAAGTTGAAATAAAAGCTCTTGGAACAAGCATAGTGGGCTTGGCGATTGCCGGTCCGGATTCACGTAAATTGCTTTCAAAAATAACAGACACCGATGTAAGCGCTGAGGCATTCCGTTTTATGGACATCCGCAAATTAAACATCAGCATGGCTGCCTGTCTGGTGGGACGAGTTAGTTTCACCGGAGATCTGGGCTATGAACTGTGGATGTCTGCGGAAAGTCAGCGTTATGTGATGAGACTTCTGCAGGAAGAAGGTAAAGAATTTCGGATTCGTTTGTTTGGACTGCGTGCTTTAAATTCTTTGCGTCTGGAAAAAAACTATGGTTCATGGGCAACAGAATATCGCCCTGTTTACGGTCCTTTGGAGGCGGGATTGAACCCATTTGTGGCCTTCAACAAAGAAGTTGATTTTATCGGCAAAAACGCTGCATTTCAGGAAAAACAAGACGGAGGAGATTTGCGACTGCGTACTTTTTTGGTTAAGGCGAATGACGCTGATGTGATACGTGATGAGCCGATATGGTTCAGAGATAAAGTAACAGGAATGGTAACATCCGGAGGTTATGCTCACAATTCCGGAGTATCTGTTGCAATGGGATATGTGCCGAAGGAAATAGCGAACGAAGTAAACGGCTGGTCGATTGAAATTCTCGGTGAACGCTGTTCTGCCACTTTACAGGAAAAACCCCTGTTTGATCCAAAAGGCGAATACATGCGTCAATAAGCATGGTTGGTTACGGAAAAGAATATCAAAAAGGACTGAATATCTTTGGAGAACAATTTTCTGAAATTGTTGAATTCTTCGAGAATTATCTTAAAGACCGCTCGGCTGTTCTGGATTTAGGTTGTGGGCAAGGCAGGGACACTTTGTTTTTTGCCCGAAAAGGACATACAGTTCTGGGTATAGATGCAGCAAACAAAAAATAGGGCTTCGTGTTTGCCCACAAACTAAAAAACTAACATGAACGCGAACATACTAAACGGCAAAGAGATCGCCCAGGATATTTTTAACGAAGTAACAGGCAAAGTTGCTGACTTGAAAAAAAGCGGATGGGAACCAAAGCTGCTCTCCTTAAAAGTTGGAGAAAATCCCGCTGTTGATCTTTACATCAGGAATCAACGCATGAAAGCTGAGCAGGTAGGGATTTTATTTGAAGAAAAGCAATTTCCGGATGAAATTTCGTTGAATGAACTGCTTGCGGCAATCGCAAATTTCAATGTTGATCCAAAGGTAACCGGTATTATTCTGCAGCGTCCTATCCCCGAACACATTCCTATAAAATCGCTGCAGAAAGCAATTCATCCGCTTAAGGATGTGGAAGGCTTACACCCCGCTTCCATCGGCAACATTGTTTACAATGAACTGGAACTTGGTCCATGCACCGCCATGGCTTCAGTGGAATTATTAAGACGCACCGGTCAGGACCTCGAAGGTTTGGAGGTAGTAGTAATAGGTCACTCCGAAATTGTCGGCAAACCTATTGCCTTCCTTTTAATGGCTGAGGGGGCCACAGTAACGGTTTGCCATCACATGACAAAAGATGTCGCGGTACATTCCAGAAGCGCTGACGCAGTATTTGTGGCGGTTGGCAAACCAAATCTTATCACTGGCAGTATGCTTAAATCAGGCGCCACATTGATTGACATTGGTATCAACAGAGTCACGGATGATCAGGGAAAAAGCAAAATTGTTGGAGACAGCGATTTTGAATCGTGCTCCAAGACTGCCGGATGGATCACACCTGTTCCCGGGGGAGTAGGCCCGGTAACAGTTTCCTGTCTGATGCGCAACACCGTTTCTGCAGCAAACCGGCTAAAAAAACATTATGAGGCACAATTTCAGTCAACTGTTGAATCTCCGTTTGAGGAAAATTGAAAAGAGCCAATGAATTCTTTTAATCAACAAAGACTTCCAACCGAATCTTTTACCAAACCGGAAACATACAATCTGAGCCGCTTGCCTGTTGATCAGGCTTCAACTTTAATTCCGGATGCTTATACTGCACCAGATTTCTTTGCACTGGAGCAGGAAAAAGTTTTTGCCATGGGTTGGGTTGCAGTAGGCTGTCTGCCCCAGGTAAGCAAACCTGGTGATATTCTTGTTACTGATGTGGCCGGTCGTTCAATTTTGGTCGTACGCGACAAAAAAAGCAAACTGGGGGCGTTTTATAATGTATGCCGTCATCGTGGTTCAAAACTTCTGTTTGAAAGCTGCAATAGCAAAAGCATTCGTTGTCCTTATCATGCCTGGGTCTATGGGCTGGACGGCAAATGTCTGGGGACACCAATGTTTAAAAACGAGAAAACCGTCGGCGCTGTCACTGAGATGCTGGACGCTGGCCAATTTGACAAAAGGGATTACGGACTATATCCGATAGCGGTGCGCAGTTGGGGATTTTTAGTTTTCGTAAATTTAAGCGCGGAAGCTGCTGATGACGCTACAGAAACTGACGTTTCAAGCGGTTTTGAAGAATGGCTTGGTGATTTGCCGGAAAAATTTCAATCTCACGGTCTGGAACATTGGACAATAGCCAGTCAGAAAAATTATGACGTTGCTTCAAATTACAAGTTGGTGGCAGAAAATTTCATGGAATATTATCACCTGCCTTTTGTACATCCGGAACTTTCAAATGTCTCCCGGATTGAAGATCATCACCGCTGCCAGGGTCCGGGAATGTACACAGGTATGCTGACGACTCCGGTCTCAAGGGATGTGGATTCAGTCTGGTTGAATCTTCCAGCGGCAGAAGGATTGGAGGAACAACATCAGCAAGCCGCGTATCACATTTGGATTTTTCCCAATGTAGCAATCACATTGCTGCCGAACCATGCCTTTTGTTTGATTACCGATCCTATTAATGCTGATCAAACTTTGGAACGGACATTCCTGTTGATACCTCCGGGAACATTGGACAACGAATGGCATCAAGCCATGTTTGGTGAGTTGGTGACATTCTGGGACATGGTCAATACTCAGGATTTGGGTATCGTCGAGCGGGTGCAGGCCGGCCTGAGCAACACAGCCTTTCAGGGCGGGCGCATGTGCTACCATTTCGAAGAACCTTTGCATCGCTACCATAATTGGGTGGCTGACAGAATGTGTGGCATACATCGGGTTCCTCCCGGAGATGAGGACTTGCCACAAACTAACTAAATGAGGAATCAATTGAATCAGGTAATCAATAAATTGTGTGGTTACTGAAACCTGTAGATGTGAATGATTAATGATGAAGTTGAAAAAAGTCAAAATAACGACCTCATTAGTTATCTACACGAGAGAGAATTCCATTATTTCAGATACTTACGAGTTTTTGGATTCCCGCATTCGCGGGAATGACATCTATTCTTTTTATTGAACCATCATTCTTAGAAAAACATGACATTAAATTCCGTTCAAGCAGTAAAGGCAAAACAGGAAGCACGTCAGCATGGCGCAATGGAATTTTCCCAGGCGCCGGTTGATCTGGATGTTGTACGGCGTTATCGCCTGAAACGCCTGCGCAAAAAAATGGAAGAACATGATGTTGCCGGCTTACTGCTCTTTAATCAAATCAACACACGTTATGCTGTGGATGCCACCAATATGCAGGTCTGGTGCTCTCACTACGAAACCCGTTGCGTATTTGTCTCACTGGACGGACCGGTAATTCTGTTTGATTATGCAAACCATCCGCATCTGGCAGAGGATATACCAACCATTGACGAATACCGTTCGATGCCATCATTCTATTTTTTTGGTGCTGGAACTCGTGCAGAGGATTTTGTCAAAGAGTTCTCCGCGCAAATTGTGGATTTGATGAAAAATCATGGTGGTGGGAATCGGCGACTTGCAATAGACTGTCTTTCACATATTGGATGTGACGCTCTACGAGAATGTGGTCTGGAACTTGTCGAAGGTGAACAAATCACAGAAACAGCACGTGCAGTTAAATCTGAAGAAGAACTGGTGCTGATGCAGGCCTCGATGGATGTCTGTGAAGCCAGTGTTCAAGCCATGCGAGACGCACTCCAACCGGGAATTACCGAAAACGCGCTTTGGGCTAAATTGCATGAAACCAACATCCGACTTGGGGGAGAATGGATCGAAACCCGTCTGCTTTCTTCCGGGCCCCGCACCAATCCCTGGTTTCGGGAATGTTCGATGCGGACGATTGAAAAAAATGATCTGGTCAGTTTTGACACCGACCTGATCGGACCTTATGGTTACTGCTCAGATTTTTCCCGTGCATGGGTTTGCGGAGACAAGCCCAGTGACGAACAGCGCCGTCTTTTTTCAAAAGCATACGAACAGATTCAACACAATATCTCTGTGCTGAAAGCAGGAATGAGCTTCCGTGAAGTTTCAGAAAAATGCTGGCCGATTCCAGATGAATTTCTCTCTCATCGATATTCCAGCCTGATTCACGGTGTAGGACTGGCAGACGAATACCCCAACATTAAGCACTGGCAGGAATTTGAATCAAAAGGATATGACGGCATCATCGAACCCGGGATGGTGCTATGTGTGGAATCCTTCATCGGCGCAGAAGGAGGACGTGAAGGTGTTAAACTGGAAGAACAGGTTGTGGTAACAGAGAAAGGCGTGGAACGGCAATCCAGTTATCCTTATGAGATGGAAATGTTATGATTTAAAATGCTCACATAAAATCTCTTTTTAATTTTAATGAACAACAATGAATTTTGACTTATGACTTCAGTTACATCTTTACCTGAACAATTTGACAGTATTGAACAAGATCAGGCATTAATGAAATCATGGCTGGCTGAAAATCGAGTGACTGACACTGTAGCCGGATTTTTTCCAGGACCGGGAATTCAAAAATTGAAGATCAGTTTTGACATTATAAAGTTACAAGAAGCTTTTGAAGATGCTAAAAAACATATTCTCGATGTTGGAGATGGTTTTATGTCGATCCCAATAACACGTCGTCCCGGTGTAAATACACCTACAGAGACAGATTTGATTGGCCGATACTATTTACGTCCGGATGAAACATACGAGGAAGTGGTACGTGATGAACTTGTTGACGAATTCGCGTTTTCAGAGCTGTGTCCGGAGATTGAGGGAACTTATTTTGAAACTCTCCATCAACAGCTTAGCCGGCGTTTTCCGATTGGACGTATGCGTGCCTTAGTGCTAAACACTTACAAAAATAATTCATGGCACCGTGATCCTGAGCCACGACTTCACATTCCGATCATTACTAATCCGGGATCACTTTTTGTTGTAAATCATCATGTCACTCATTTGCCGGCAGACGGTTCAGTTTATTTTACCGACACCCGCGGCTACCACACAGCCATGAATGGCGGAGAACAACCCCGTGTACACATTGTCGCCGCTTTGCCTTTGAAACATTAGCTGCTTTGCGGAAAAAAGCAGTATTTCCAGGATAATAAAATCCAAACCGTTGGCAGAAAAACGGCAGTCTTGACTCCTTTCAGCGCGCCAACAAAATCTGGAAACAGGCCCTTGCTGATTATCAGCTGCCTCCGTTGGAACACTCAAGAAAGGAAGAATTGCTGGCATTTGTGGAAAAATGGAAGGAAAATCCGGGAATTGCAATATGACTGAAATGACTTTTCCGTATGCGACACTGCCGCTGTATGATTTACCGGAAACAAAAACTCAGACGGACTCATTGTGGAATGGGTTGGCTGATTCTTTCCGGAAGGAAGGTATTAATGATGTCCCGAACTCATTATTTCGAGGAGAGTGGATTTATCAAAAGGAATTATTATTCGGGCAAATCTGTGGTTATCCACTGACACATGAGTATGCTGGACGGTTCACGGTGATTGCCACACCGCTATACCGGACTCCATACTTCAATGGTCCGGAATATCTGAGTGTGATTGTGGTGCATCAGCAATGCAAATGGCAAAAACTTGAAGATGCCCGAGGCAGCAAAGTAGTAATTAACGCCAAATCATCGCACTCCGGATTTAACATTCTACGTTCAATGGTAACCCCATTGACAAATGAAACACCGTTTTTCAGCGAAGTTTCAGTCAGCGGTGGACATCGGGAAAGTATATCGTACATTGCGCAGAAACAAGCGGACCTGGCTTCAATTGACGGATTGACCTGGAGTTTGCTGGAAAAGTATGCTCCGGATACGTTGAAGGATTGCCGAATTTTAACCTTATCTCCTCCGGCTCCGTCCCCGGCTTTTGTGACGGAAAAAGAAACTTCGACTGAATCGCTGGAACTCTTCCGGAATGCTTTAAAGAATGGATTTGAGGAACCGGAATTCAAGTTATTAGGAGAAGAATTGTTTCTTGAAGATATACAGATTCTTTCGGAAAATGCTTATGATTGTATAATGGATATGGAACGAGAATCGATTGAGGATTTATGATTTCACGCCTGAAGCCTGAATGGCTCACCATTTTGTTGGCTGTTTTGATTTACGCTTTATTTGGTGTTGCCACCTGGAATTATTACAGTTTGCCGGGATGGTTTGTTTTTATCATTGGAGGTTACGTTGTGGCCTGGCACGGCTCATTGCGGCATGAAGCAGTTCACATGCACCCAACTACTTCTGCACAACTCAATGAACTGCTTGTGCTGCCCAGTCTGGATTTGTATCTGCCTTTTCGACTCTATGCGCAAACTCATACCCAACATCATATCAACCAAAATTTAACTGATCCTGAACTTGATCCGGAATCGTACTATTTGTCTGAACAGCGCTGGCATACCTTGCCTCGTGCAAGGCAGTGGAGTTATTGGATTTTTCACACCCTTGCCGGACGGTTGCTGCTGTATCCATTCTGGATGATTCCATATTTCTGGTATGAAGAAGCACAACGTCTTGTGCGCGGAGATCATAGAAATCTGCAAGCTTGGATCCGGCATCTTCTGGGAATCGCGCTGACAATGAGCTGGATTATCGGAGTATGCGGCATCCCATTCTGGGAATATCTTTTGCTGTTCGTCTATCCCGGAACATCGCTTACACTGCTGCGTTCTTTCGCCGAACACAGAAGTCATCCGGATTGGCAGGGCCGCAGCGCTATACTCGAAGCAGAACACTTATTTGGTATTTTGTACCTTTACAACAATTATCACGCTTTGCATCATAACAAACCGGATGTGCCTTGGTACAAACTTCCCAAGCTGTTTCGAATAGAGCGAGAACAATTACTGCATAGAAATGATAATTATTTGATTCGTGGTTATCTAGAATTACTTTGGAAAAATTTATTCTATCCAAAAGGAATACCATATCTTTTTGAGCGCTAAAACCAGTAATATATCACAACTCAATATCACCAAATACGGAATATTGATCTGATCAGCACTTTTTTTACACACAGTGTTTTTTTGAAGAAATGCGGAATTGATGAGAGAAATGGTACTTTTACGAATAAACTGAAATCACACTAACGATATGTGCCGCTGCGAGCTGTGCCTACTTTTGGTTTGGCAACAGCTGCTATCAGCGCATCCAAACCGACTGAACCTACAGGCTTCTCATTTTCAGTGACTATTGCTTTTTTGGTGCCGGCTTTTGAAAGCACTTGAAGCGCGTCATCAACCACCACAAATCGATCAATCGTTGGACCGCTTTCCGGTTTTGTGTCATCCATTACAGATCCAACTTCCACGACTCTGCCCCGATTTATATCCTTTATAAAATCAGACACATATTCATCAGCAGGATTCAATATTATCTCTTGCGGAGTTCCTTTCTGAACAATTGCACCATCCCGCAGGATGGCGATGTTGTCACCGATGCGCAGAGCCTCGTCCAGATCATGTGTGATAAAAAGAATAGTCTTGTGCAGTTCATCCTGCAGTCCCAGCAGAATATCCTGCATATCTGTGCGGATCAATGGATCCAGAGCAGAGAATGCTTCATCCATCAACAGGATTTCGGCATCTGTGGCAAGAGCACGTGCCAGGCCAACTCGCTGCTGCATGCCGCCGGAAAGCTGATCAGGGTAATGGTTTTCATATCCTGCAAGTCCGACACGATCAATCCACCTGTGACTGCTCTCAAGCGCTTCATTCTTTGGAATATGCTGTATAGTCAGACCATAGGCAACATTATCAGCAACAGTGTGATGAGGAAGCAGTGCAAATCTTTGAAACACCATTGAAGCCCTGTGTCGCCGAAACTCCCTTAACTCATTCTGATTCATCTCCAGAACGTTTTGGCCATCGACTACGATCTCTCCTGTGGTAGGCTCGATTAACCGGTTGACGTGCCTGATCAGAGTGGATTTACCTGAACCTGAGAGGCCCATGATTACCTGAATTCTGCGGGGTGGAATATCTATATTTACATCCGTCAGCGCGAGTACATGACCGTGCTTTTCAAGCAGATCCTTCTTTGACATCCCCTTTTCGACTCGGTCCACCATTGCGGAAGGGTTGGAGCCGAAAATCTTGTACAGGTTCCGGATCGCGACCTTCGTGTCAAGCGTTGTGTCTTTATCTATTGTAGAAACATTGTTATCAGGCACCGTGCCCACTTTCCCGATGCTTTTGAAGTCGAGCACCGAATTTTTGTGAGACCCGGTCGAAAATGATGGCCAGTGCAACAATCGCAAGACCGTTCATCAAACCAAGCGCCAGATATTGATTATTAATCGCACGGAGTACAGGACGACCCAGGCCGGGCACACCTATCATGGAAGCTATAACCACCATCGCCAGAGCCATCATGATGGTCTGGTTCACACCGGCAAATATATTTGGCAACGCCAAAGGGATTTGAACACCGAACAGTTTCTGTCTGTCGCTTGCTCCAAAAGCTTCCGCGGCTTCAAGTACTTCCTTGTCCACCAGCCGAATCCCAAGATTTGTCAGGCGTACAATGGGCGGCATCGCGTAAATACATACCGCCAGCAGGCCCGGAACCTTTCCGATACCAAGCAGCATAATTATGGGAATCAGGTATACAAAACTCGGGATAGTCTGCATCACATCCAGAACAGGTGTCACAATGGCTTGCGCGCGACTAGAGCGCGACATCAATATCCCCAGCGGAATACCTACTGCGATACATAAAAGTGTCGCAACAGAGATGATGGCCAGTGTTGCCATTGTGTCTTCCCACATACCGAAATAGCCGATCACTAGGAAGCAGGCGATGGTTCCACCCACCACTATCCAGCTGCGAGCACCAATCCAGGCCAGGACGGCAACCACGAAAATTATTATAGGCCAAGGGGTATTGATCAGTAGTTTTTCCAGCCAGACGAGGAAATAGAGCAAGGGATCAAAAAAAGTCTCGATCCCATCGCCGTATGCGCGAGAAAATTCACGAAAGCTCAAATCAATTGCTTTTTTCAGATCACGCAAATCCTGACGGCCCAGTGTTGGAAATTCGTCCAGCCACTCCATTGCAATACCTATTGTTTTTGTAATAAAAAGTAACAGTTCACCATTCAGGTAAAACCGCAACCAATTAAAACACGGAACTGCTGAAACAGATTGTCAGCAGTTCCGTGTAAATATTCCCTCAAAAAATATAATCAGAGGGAGGCTTTTACCTTGGCAGCAACGCCTGAAGACACCCACTTTGTCCAGACATCTTCATGTTTTAACAGATACTCAATTGCCGCGTCTTCACCGCCAGCCTGGTTTTCAGACATATATACCAGCATACCGTTCATAATTGCGCCCGGGTATACTCGATCCCGCAAGTAGTCAATTGCAGCGCCACCTCTCTTGGCGAAACTGTCAGTTATTACGGTATTGACTTCAGACTTGGTCCAGGCTGAAGGCTTTGGATCAGCACAATCCTGCTCAGGTTTTACTATGCAGTTGTCCCAGTTATCACGACCCGCGAAAGGGATTCCGAAATCAACCGGAACCATTTTGTATTTACCAATCATAGAGGTTGGTGACCAGTAGTAGCCGAACCAGTTTTCACCACGCTCAACGGCTTTAGCCATAGAACCGTCCAGGCCTGCGGCTGAACCCGGATCAATCAGCAGCCAACCCTTCTTTTCCATCTCGAAAGCACGGAACAAGTTGGCATTCGCCAGTTGACAACCCCAACCGGAAGGACAGCCGACAAATCCACCTTTGGACGAATCTTCAGGATGCGGAAATAAATCTGGTCTTTCGAGAATATCCAAAGCTGTTTTCAGCTCTGGGTACTTTTTGGCTGTATGAGGCGGAATCCACCACCCCTCACCCAAACCAGTGATCGGAGCTTTGTTTACACGGTGCAATCGACCTTCCGCGACCGCCTGTTTCAGCGGTTCAAAAACAGCATTGGCCCACAGTTCACCTGCCACGTCAGGCTGGCCTTTTTCGTTCATTGAGGTGAAAGTTGGCATGGTGGAACCGGCGACCAACTCTACATCACAACCATAGCCTTTTTCGAGGATAATCTTATCCACATGAGCCATTAGTTCACCTGAAGCCCAGTTCCATTCCGCGATAGTTATGGAACCACAAGCCGCGTAAGAGGTAACTGAGATCACCATCGAGGCTGTGGCAGCAATTAATACCATCAGAGCACGTTGAATCATACGTTTCATAAAACTCTGTTTAACATGAGTTGTTAGATAGTCTATAGACATAAACATCTCCTTTTTTCAGTTAAAGAACAACTTTTTCAGTACCAAAGCAGTTCTATGGAATACTCAGAAAATCCTGATGATTCACTGATTAGTCTGCATATTTCCACCGCGAGTAATCGCAGTAATCACATAGTAACGTACTGAATGCTATGAGAGCAGAATTATGATTTCATCTAATATTCAAATAATAAATGCAATTCAATAAAATTACATTTATCAGGAATAGTGAAATGAAAATGAAGTTTAAAGTTTAGATACAACAATATAAATGTCAACATTTAATTATATTATTAAAGTATCGATTAGTGACTGAGCAAGTAATTATTAATTTTTGTAACATTATTTGTGTTCATGACAGAAGCATCGAATCTTGCAACTACTCAATTGTTGGTGTTTATGACCTGAATTTGAGTCATGAATTGCAGCAGTAACAGTTAATCGGAACTGTCTGTTCTTATTATCATTGATTAGGAACTGAAAGTTCCGTTTTAAATTCACTTTATTATTTTGCATTTTTCAACAGTATTATGTTTTAACTAATTGATATTTAAACTATTTTGAATCCTGCATTGTAGTTGGATATTTTTTTGGGGCCAAACCTGCAATCTGAAACCCACATGAGTATTTAATAACGGAACTTGACGTTCTCATTTTATTTGTTTCTTGAGAATTATTGAATAATATCAATTATTTATATAATGGCATTGTGTATGCAGAACAGCACTGGACTGAATTCCAAAGCAGACTTCTACAAACAGTGAACTTTAAAAAAAAAATGAGAACGGAAATGGATAAACTGAGTACCGGCAATCAATCTTATGAAGACGATTATTATATGGAACCAATTGACGATCTTCAAAAAAACGTTGAACATAAAACAAACTGGTCAATGGAAATACTTCCACACAATATTTCTGACATCAGTTTTATTCCGGATTTTGTAAAAGAAGTTTATATCACCATGATTCCGGGAGCAGGGTGCTGGGAAACCATCGAAGCTGCTCAACAAATTCATGCTGCCGGGAAACAGGCCGTGCCGCATATTTCCGCTAGGACCTTTCCGGGAACAGAAGAACTCCGGGCATGTCTCTCCGGACTTCAAGCAGTTGGAATTGAACGGGCCTTGCTGATCGGGGGAGGAGTTCCGCAGCCTTGTGGTAGTTTTTCTTCTGTGATGGATATGCTGAAAACCGGTTTGTTTGCTGAATACGGAATTAAATCCTTTGACTTTGCCGGACATCCGGAGGGTAACCCCGATGATCCAGACTCCGAGTTTCATCTTCTGGAAAAATTACACTGGGCAGAAGACCGTGGAATACCGGCACGCATCGTCACTCAATGGTCACTTGAGGCTGAAAAAACCAACAACTGGATTGACAGTCTACGGAAAAAGGGCGTACAGAACCCGATTCACATTGGAATTCCCGGACCATCTACATTGAAAACTCTCATGCGATTTGCCAAAGTTTGTGGAGTTAAGGCTTCAACTCAGGTTTTACGCAAACAGGGTTTGAATCTCAGCAAATTGATGTTTGTCAATAAACCGGACAAAATCATTTCCGAACTCCACGGATACGATCAGCTCCATCTGTATCCCTTCGGAGGTATCGAAAAATCTGCTGCATGGCTGACTGAGTGGCAAAAAAAGTTTTGAAATTAAAATTTTGAGTTTTTTTGTTTAAACTCAACATTTGATATGTGATAGGCTCAACTTATCACTTCAGTCACCAGACTGATTTCAAAGGTATTTGAAACCAAACTCGATATATGCCTCTTAGTACCACAGTTACAGACGCGAGAGTTGTTTTCACACCTTCCGGAAAGCGTGGTTATTTCCCGGTGGGAACACCTGTTTTGCAGGCCGCGCAGGCACTTGGTGTAGACGTTGATTCTGTCTGCGGTGGCCGTGGAATCTGCGGACGCTGTCAGGTTGTACAATCCACAGGTAACTTTCCCAAGCACTCAATAAACTCAAAATCTGAAAACATCTCACAACTCAGTGAAGTTGAAAAAGCTTACGCCGACCGTCCTAAAAAAAACCTGAAGGATGGCCGAAGACTAAGCTGCGCCACCCAGATTCTTGGCGATTGCGTCATAGACGTCCCTCCAGACAGTCAGGTACATCAGCAAATTGTCAGGAAAGAAGCCGATGCATTTGACATAGAAATCATTCCTCCGGTACAGCTGCATTACGTCGAAGTCTGGAAACCAAACATGCACGATCCATCCGGTGATTTACGCCGGCTGCGTGAGGCTCTGGAGCGTGAATGGCAGCTTACAGATTTACGCTTTGGTCCTGGAATGCTGCTTTCACTGCAAAGAGAGCTGAGGAAAGGAGACTGGAAAGTAACTGTCGCGGTAGATTACCTTGGTCAGGTAATCGCGGTCAATCCAGGCTTCAAAGAGTCATTGTGCGGTTTGGCAATTGATGTCGGTTCTACCACAGTTGCCGCACACCTCTGTAATCTCAGGACCGGTAAAGTACTGGCATCCGCAGGAATGATGAATCCTCAAATACGATTTGGTGAGGATTTGATGAGCCGTGTGTCATACGTGATGATGCATCCTGATGGTGATAAGGAAATGACAAAAGCAATTCGCGAGACTATCAATGAACTTGCTGAGAATGTTGCCAAACAAGCTAATCGTGAATTGGATGAAATCGTAGAAGTTACTTTTGTGGGCAATCCCATCATGCACCATCTTCTACTCGGCATTAATCCTGTTGAACTTGGGGGTGCGCCTTTCGCCCTGGCCACAGATGAAAGCGTAAGGATTCGCGCTCGTGATTTAAAATTATTACTGCACACCAACACACGCTGCTACGTTTTGCCTTGCATCGCCGGACATGTCGGCGCAGATACAGCAGGAATGATATTGTCAGAGGCACCGCACAAACGTGAAGCAATGTCATTGCTGGTTGATATCGGCACAAACGCAGAAATTGTTCTGGGCAACAATGAACGTCTTTTGGCAGCCTCAAGCCCTACGGGACCTGCCTTTGAAGGTGC